>Ga0315312_1001071_pt1 | contig 23758 bp, 22 predicted proteins | sample TDP7_MG_FD_203629 | JGI IMG/M metagenome (GOLD analysis project Ga0315312, IMG submission 203629) | Freshwater sediment microbial communities from Lake Towuti, South Sulawesi, Indonesia - TDP7 | ecosystem: Environmental > Aquatic > Freshwater > Lake > Sediment | place: Indonesia: South Sulawesi... | reverse complement strand
GAAGCTCCAGTCTGAATCTGTTCCAGTCGGCATACTCGGTGAAGGGCCAAACCTTCTTGTCGGCGAGTGCCTTGACATCGCCCTTCTCGCATCTGAGCATTCCCTCGTACGCGGTAGGGGGGTCATTCAGTGCCGTTACGGTCGGAAACTGATGGTTGACAAAGTTCTTCTCCTTGTAGAGAAGGGAGATGTTCAACTTCAGTTTCCACCGATGATGGTGTAAGGCATCAGCGCCAATTGAGCGTTCTCGGGGATCCCGGCCTTGCTGACCGTGCTGGATTCATCCAGTATGATGCCGCCGTACATCAACGTCACTGTTGCAGAATCAACTCCAAAGGAGGTACACACCTGCTGCTTGATCTCTCCGATAGTGTGGTCCGGAATGACATCGATCTCTGCCAGGCCTGTTTGTGGCCCTATCGGTGCTTGAACGAAGAGCTTCAAGTTCCTCTCTCACCTCCGAGAACTGATTCCAGGTCTATGCTTCCTTCTAGACGATCTTAAGTTGGATATTGCTCTTGTCGTGCGAGATAGTGCCGCCGCTGACGGCAGCAGTGATCTTCACAGAGAATAGGTACAAGCCTGTCTTGGCGCCTGATTCGACCTTCACTACCAGATTGTAGGTGACTTCGCTCAACTGGTTCTCGTTGATCCTGTAATCAACTAGTACAAGCCTCCAGCTCGTGTGGTCCGGCAATCCGGTGACTGAGATCTGGAAGCCATTCGGGACCGTGAAACCGTCGAAGACCTTCAGCTTCAAGGTGTATGTCGCCTCCTTGTCAGTTCCTCGTTGACTCTCCAAATAGCTGGGCGAGACATCAAGGTCGAAGTCCGTCACAGTGAGTACGAGCGTTGTGCTGCGCATGATCTGCACCGCGGAGGCACCAGGGGGTGAGTAGACAGCATCTATCTCCATCTCATACTTTCGAACTATCTCTGAGTCTTTGGTACTCCTAACCTCTAGGATGGCCGGATTCGGAGGGGTAACCTGAGCACTGAGGGGCCTGACGCTAACCCCTGCGGGGGCTGAGCCGATGACTCTAATCGTGACAGGTTTGTTGAACGCGTTGATTGGTTCTAGGTCGAGTATTACTTGGCGTGTGATCGATCTAACGACGATTACCTCATCCGTTTTGTCATAACGCCAATCGAAATCGCCCACTGAAAGGTTATAGACATCGGTGCGAACGACATTGCCTGAACCGTCGAAAGCCGAGATGTAGTAGTTGACGTAGACTCCTGCGATTTCGGATGACGGTATCGTGTAGGAGTATGTGTCCTTCTCGGCTGCTTTCAGAAGCATGGGAATCTTGATCAAGTCTCCAACGATGAAGCCTTGGCCGCTCGGGGCCTGTTCTATGATCCTGTAGGCGAGTGTGACATTCTTCAGGTCAGTGCCGGTAACGTTCGCATCGAAGGTTATGGGATTCGCGATCACGAATGGCGGACTGGGTGGAGTGTGAGTTATCGCCAGAATCCCGCCATAAGCCCCCGGCCCACGGTAGTATACCAGTGCGATAATTCCGCCGGTGACTGCCAGAGTGATAAGTAACACCGCTATCAGGATTGTACGGGTTGCTATTGGCGGCGCAGCCCCGGGAGCAGGTGCCTGAGGGTACGCAGCCTGGGGGGTCGGGAGCGCGGGCGGAACCGCAGCTGCTCCCGTCATGGTTTCGGTCCGAACAGAGACGGCTTTCTTCGTCTTGGGATCGACCCTAAAGAAGCCTGAATTTCCAGTTTCCGCGTCAATCACCATTGCCGTCACCATAGGGGAGAATTGTTGCAGCTTGAGCTGGGTCTCCGCGTCCGTCTCGGACATGAAGACACCACCGCGAACATGAGAATGATACCAACCCACGATACTTCCTCTGATTCTCTTATTTATTATGTCATCTGCAATCTTGGCGATCGAGTCGCCGGTCAGAGTGGCGTGAGTAGAGTTTGACTCAGCGGGGCCTGTTGCCGTATCATCGATGACTATTGTGGCACCGGCCTGCCAACCCATGAGGACTCCAACGATCTGCTCTTCTGGATGCTCCTTCGCTTCGCTGACAAGCTTGTCCATGACTTGGCCGGAGATCGCCACTTGCGACATGGAGAACACACCAAACAAACTGTGGTTAAAGAAAAATGTGGTGATTTAAGGACTACCGTCCTATCATGCCCATGATGCCGCCGACTATTCCCAGTACGAAGCCCGCGACAAAGCCGCCCCCGATTACCAGGCTGAACACAGCCATCGGGAAGACAACGATGCTACCGATTGTGCCGTATCCCAGGATCATCAGGATCGAACCGACGATTATGATGAGCCCGATGACCGCTCCGAGGACGAACGAGATTGTACCAGTGGCGGTTGAGCCTAAAGGTAGCGGGCACGCGTATCCGTCGATCCTACAGATCCAGAAGAATATGTTCGCCCAAAGGAATGACCCACCATAGAACTGCCATGCAAGCAGCAAGCCGGCGTTCAGCAGCACAAGGATTCCCGACACCATCGCAATGATGAATCCCCAGAGCGATCTTGCAGGCGCGCCCGGAAATACCGGAGCCGCCACTGGGCCAAACATCGGTGCAGGCATGGGTGCAAAGGGCGGCGCTGGTGCCGGAGCAGGCGCGTACGCTGGAGCTGGCGGAGCCATCGCCATTGGCGGCACAATCCCCGCATAGCATTGTGGGCAGAGTACTAGATCCATGTAGGCTTTCGAGTCGTCACGGCATATCGCGCGACCGCAGCGGTTGCATATGTAGACTGCTGGGAGGCTCGGGTGATAGAAGCACATTCCCGGCGGTGGAACCCGCATTGGAACGCCCGGAGTGACAGGGGTCACGACACGCACGGATGGAACAGGTTTCATGACTGGTACGCCTGGGGCTGCAAGCGAACCGCCGCAGCTCGAACAGAAGACGGCGTCATCTCTGTTGTTGTATCCGCATGATGGACATCGCTTGACCAATATTCATACTTCCTCCTTAAGATTCGTTGGGTTCATGTCTCATGGAGAAGCGGTCTTAAACGTTTAGTAAAAATGACCGGCGAATGGGCTATGCACAAACCAAGACTTGACTAATCGCTTGACGAGGACCGTGCGAGCCCACAAGTTTCCGTCATTCTCGAGCAAAGGTGGCGAATCGAAATTGCACAAGAATGCTACCATGTCACTGATCAAAACGTTATTAGAGGACAGTTCGACCTCAACGGTTGCGGCCCCGGTGGCTCAGCCTGGTAGATGCTTCGCAGCCAAGAGCATTGCCTTGGTAACAACATCTGAATAGGCAAGGGTCCCGAGTTCAAACCTCGGCCGGGGCTCCATGACATTTCAGCTTCGACAAACATTATCCACTTTCACGCGTTTCGGTCTTTGGACATCCACGTCTTGAGCTCGCTTATCGTGGGGCTGCCCCGTGTCTCAGACTTGCTCGCCTTCAAAGCGCCCGCCCAATTTGCCCAGCGGGGTGCTTCTTCATCGCTGAGATCAAGTGCCTTCGCAGCTGCGAATGCTCCAAGAAAAGCGTCGCCGCAACCAACCGTGTTGACGACTTGCAACCCGTGCCTCACAAGATCGATTCCCGGAACTCGGATCGTCGCCCGCTTGCCGAAGAGTGTGCACCCCTCCCTTCCCGACTTGACGATGGTGATCAGATCCGGGTTGGTCTCCAAAAGCCGCTCCGCAGACTGCGGTGGGTCAGCAAGACCTGTCATGTACTCCACCTCGGTTTCGTTCAGAAAGAGATACCGTGTGCGCATCAGGACATTCCGAAGTCGCTCCATTCCGGCCTTCGCTCGGATGCCAGGATCCCAAGCTATCAATTTTCCAGCATCGTATGCGAGTCTTGTGACTGTTTCAATGATTTCCTCCGGTGGGTCCATGACAACCGCAATCCTTGCGGATTGTGTCAATTGCTCTGCGACTTTGTTTAGTATGTCTGCCGGATCAAGCATTGCATTTGCTCCGAAGTGGGTGTGTATCAAGTTCTCACCGGAGCTGTCTGTGACAATGTATGCCTGCCCGGACTCGGCGCCGGCCATGCGGGCGATACCAGATGTTTCCACTCCCTCGCTTCTCAACAGCCCCAGTTGGCTATCCGCGATTTCGTCAGAGCCCAGTGCGCCGATCATTGCAACTTTGTCAGGACCGAGAAGCCTAGCGACAGCGACTGATACGTTGCCGCCTTTTCCTCCCGCGCCTCTTGTTATCCTGATGACAGAGGCTTCTTCGCCCGGTCTAGGGAACCTCTCGACGAAGAGGTTGGTATCCCAGTTTATGCCGCCGGCCACAACAACTTCCATCATCGGAGCCCACCTAGGGATTAGATGAGGGCAGACAAGATAAAGTCAGGAGACACGGTATCCTAGCGCTGGTGCATATCCAGCCGGCTGCTCGGCTGGTGCGGGGGTTGCTGGTTTCCAAGTCAGTGTTGCTCGCGTGGAAGATGCATAGGCGTTGAATTGAGAATTGCGGGAACTAAGTTCAAGATGGGTGGTATCTGAAGCAATGCACGGAAGGGCGCCAAGAATTCCGATCTACTTCTGGCTCGCCGATCCAGAACTGGAGGCGAGAGTAGGTGACATTGTGGGCGTAAGGTGCTGGTTCAAGGCGTTCGACTTCGTAGAGAAGGGCGGACCTTTCAAGATGGGTAGGGAGACCCGCCGGGAATGGTGCGAGAGACTGCAGCCGGACGCATATGAATGGCCCACTGTAGACGACCTAGTTACCGAGATGGATGAGATCGTCACCCGAACGGTCAAGGTCGACACGACGAAGTCCTTTCAGCTTGAGATGCTTGGACCAACCGAATATTCAGAGTACTCGTGTAGCTACGGCAAGACCGAGCAGGCGGCGAGGCTGGGTCAGTTCTCACATCAATTCGACTTCTCCGTACTGACGGTGTTAGATGCAAGGAAAGCAGAGTTGATCCACAAGAGGTTCTTCGATCTCCTCCTGGAAGCGGCAAAGCGAGCAACAGAGTACGAGGCTATCGACTCGGTCAGAATTGCTGATGACTTCTGCAGTTACACAGGATCAAACTACCGACCGGACTTCACAGACGCTATCCTCCGTCGGCAGTTCGAGCTTGGACGAACGGTCATCAGGAAGGGAAAGCTTTCCGTCCTTCACAGCGACGGTGACATCAGGAGTTACCTGACATTCCTTTCGCGGGCCTACTCGGGTTTTCATCCTCTGGATCTAAGATCGAAGTCAACTGTTTCGGATGCTCACAAGTGGGCAACTCTTCTGGCTGATGTGAGGACGCTACTGCCAGAATCCGTGTTTTTCACGGGAATGCCGATTGACTTGCTGTGCAACTCCGAGGTGTCAGCTAACGATCTGGTGGGTGTCGTGAGACACGTGATTGAGAGCGTCGGCCGAGATCGCCTAGTCCTGACTACGACGCACCGACCATACCCTAGCTGGTCGTTCTCCGACTTTGAACACAAGGTCGACGCAGTGAAGAAGTTCCTGCAGACGGTCGCCCGCTAGGCGGTGCGATCTCGCCTAGGGTCTGATCGCCCTAGGTGCGCGACGTGTAGGTGAGGGAAGGAAACCAGTTCTTCTTTCCTTTGGCCCGCCTATCGCGGTCCCACTTGTCAAGGATCTTGACCGCTTCGACGGCGCAGCGACATGATCTGAGAATGAACTCTGGCTTGGGTTGGAAAGCTTCCTCGATCGACAGCTCCTCTCCAGGCTTTGTACTTTCCTCCGTCATCACGAGGTCGATGATAGAGCAGACGGAACCAGCGCGCAACCCGAAGAGGTTTGCGAGGGTGAGTATGGTCGAGGCTTCCATTTCAGCGCTGATTACGTTCGCCTTCGCGAAGTCGGCCTCAATGTTCTTCATCCAGCTTTGCTGGTATCCGCCAAATGACATGCCAGAGTAGAGGCTGTCACCCGACCTCGTTATCCCCACGTGATAGCCCACCCCTATCTGTTCCGCAGCTTCGATCAGCGCCATCACAACTTCTGGTGTGCTGAAGGCTGGGTATTCCACAGGAACATATTGACAGGTGGTTCCTTCCCATCTAACCGCGCCGGTCGCTATGGCGATGTCCCCGATTTCCTGACCCTTCTGGTATCCGCCACACGTTCCAACTCGAATGAAGGTGTCAGCCCCGCACCTTGCGAGCTCCTCCACGGCGATAGCGGCGGACGGGCTCCCGATCCCCGTAGAGGTGGTGGATATTTCGACTCCGGAAACCTTTCCTGTATACGTGATGTACTGTCGGTTCTCCGCCACCTTGTGCGATTCGTCCCAGAGGGAGGCTATCACCTTAACCCGGGCTGGGTCCCCGGGTAGAAGGACGAACTGTGCGACATCTCCCTTCCTACACTTGATGTGATACTGCAGACCATCCGTCAACTCTCATTCCAATCCCAGAAGGTTCTCGCGAACACATCATGCCTCGACGTTGCTGTAAAAGACTTAGCAGGTTCTGACAGAAGTCTCATCGGGCCCTCTTCGCAGGTCTCAAGTTCGAGGTTCTTCAGATATTCTCGTGTTCTTGACCCATTTATCAAGCTCGGCTCTAGTAGGGCTACCTCTAGTGTCAGGTCTGGTCGCCTTCAACGCTCCTGCCCAGTTTGCCCAATGCAGAGCCTCTACGTCGTTGAGTCCAAGTGCCCTTGCAGCCGCGAATGCTCCTAGGAAAGCGTCCCCGCAGCCAACCGTGTTGACAACTCTCAAGCCATGTTTGATCAAATCAATCCCGGGGACTCGAATTTCCGCATTCTCCTTGAACATCGTGCATCCCTCTTTGCCCCACTTCATGATCGTAATCAGATCCGGGTTGACCTCAAAAAGGCGTCTCGCAGCATCCTCAGGTTGCCGAAGTCCGGTCATGTATTCGATCTCAACCTCGTTCAAAAACAGGTACCTCGTACGAAGTAGCACTTTGTGAAGTTGCCCCATGCCAGCTTCGGCCCTGATACCAGGGTCCCACGCAATCAGTCCTTCGGCACGATGCGCGACTTCGGTAATCTTCTCAATAGCTTCCTCGGGCGGGTCGGTTATCGCAGCGATTCTTGCGGACTCTATCGCTTTGCGGATGCCTTCGCCGAGAACATCCGTAGGCGTCAACGCAGCATTGGCCCCGAAGTTAGTGTAGATCGTGTTTTCCCCTGCTTCGTCGGTGACGATGTACGCCTGCCCGGATTCCGCATACGGCTTGATGACTATTGTCGATGTGTCGACTGCCTCTTCACGAAGCAGTCGTATCTGGGCGTTGGCTATGTCGTCTCGACCGAGTGCGCCCAAGATTCCGACTCGCCTAGGGCCAAGAAGCCTAGCCGCAGCCACGGCAACGTTGCCGGCCTTGCCCCCTGGAACTCTCATCACCCGAAGAACAGCCGCCTCTTCGCCCGGTTTCGGGAATCCTCTGACAAAGAGATTGATGTCCCAGTTTATTGCGCCGGCGACGATAACATCGACCAACTTCCTCGCCCCAGAGCCAAATGGTTGAGGGCTAAATAAAGCCGGGATGTGGGAGATATTGGAGGATTCGAGGGAACAGTCTCTTCCCGGAACAGGTGAAGACCATCTGGGGCCGAACCCCGATTTCAGCCGCCGGGGCGCACGTACTCTATGCCTACCATGAAGGGAACGAGCCCTCTGGTCCAAATCAGATAAACGAAGACACACGTCATGAGAACCATAATCAGGATGACCGCATAGTCTGATCCTTTGAGCGTAGGGTCACGCAGCATGACTTTCTTGACCGGAGCGCTAAAGCCACGAGATTCCAGAGCGATCGCTCTAATCTGAGTTTGATTTATGGCTCCAAGTGTCAGGGGAATCATCAGTACAATGATGCTCTTGAACCTGTCAATCAGTTTCGCCTGTACATTCAGTCCCCTAGAGACCTGCGCCTGGTAGATTGTCGATATCTCGTTCGTCAGAATTGGGATCAGCTGAATCGTTGCAAGGAAGGCGTATGCAAACTTGTAGGGCACCCGGCTCTTCAGCATGACTGCAGCGAAGTCAGAAGGATGTGTCGTTACATAGGCCAACAGGGCGGCAGTTATCGTAACGGCCAGTCGCGATGTCCAGACTGACGCGTAGACTAAGCCCTCTAGGTAGAGCCCGATCGTGAATCCGAATAGTTGCGTAGACACTATAGCTGTCTTGTTGGCGGCAAACCCGAAGGGGCCTGCTATTATTCCTACTCCCAGCAGCAGAATCGGCAGCACAATGATCGCAAGAGCCGTCGCGACAAACTTCTGGATTCGTGCTGCAAACGCCAGGATCATGACTACAGCGAATGACGTGATCGTCACGTAGAGGTCATAGAAGATGTAGTTGAAGATGGAGATCCAAAGAAAAAAGAGGAACTTGGTTCGTCCATCGAGACGATGGACGAATGTGTCCCGTGCGACGTAGCCGGACTTGAGTATTCCGAATGCTGTGTTCGACATCTACCGCTATGCCTTCGGCGGGCGAAGCGTGAACCGTGCGGGCATGCGTGAAGCTACGACCGCCGCCAAGATGAGGCTGATGAGCTTGTCGGGAATCTCCGCGATGATGCTACTGACAACTGACGCTGAGAGAGTATCGCCCGTACTTGCCAGCACGGCTGCGTAAATCCAAGCGGTCCCCGCATAGGTGGGCATGAGCCCAAAGACGCCCCAACTGATTATTGTAACGGGGAGAACATTTGTCACGCCAACGATGATTCCTGCGGCAACAAGTTTGGCGGGGCTCTTGACGGTCACCCATCCAGTTCTCCAGAATACCCACGTGATGATTGCGATGTATATGTTGATGAACCCCCAGACCCACGCTGGAAGTCCCCAAAGCGTGAAGGCCATTATGATGTTGTAAAGGAACCCGCCCGCCGCCCCTACCCATACGCCCGCCACCACGGTTCCGAACATTGTTGCCCAAGTGTCCATGAAGAGAGGAAGCTTGAGAATGTTAATGATGACACCTGTCACGTAGTTCAACGCTGCGATGACCGGAATGAGAACGATCTGTAGGATTGCGAAGCCTGCAGGTCTTTCGACCGTAGTTGGTCCCGTGCTTTTTGTCTGAGTTGTCATGGTACGGAATCGACTTGTCGAAATATTTAAGCCGTTTCACCTTTGTACGCGAGCACGCGGGATTGGGAAGCAATGCCTCGTGTCGAAGTCGCTGTCCGAGTCGATGCACTGACGTACTCCTACCCTGGTCATGCTCCCGCTCTTCACGACATCAGCGTGAAGGTTATGAGAGGCGAAATGTTCGGCATCATAGGACCGAATGGTGCAGGCAAGTCTACCCTCTGCAAGGCGCTCAACGGCTTGGTTCCACATTTCTACGGCGGGACCTACGGGGGCACTGTCACTGTCGCGGGAATGGACACCATGAAACACAGCGTAGCAGAACTCTCTCTGAAGGTCGGCTTCGTCTTCCAAGAGCCTACGAACCAGTTCTCGGGCGTCTCTGCACGAGTAGACGAAGAGGTAGCTTTCGGCATGTCGATGACGGGCTTCCCACGTGAAGAGATGTTGAAACGGATCGAGGACTCCCTTCGGCAAGTGGGCCTAGAGGGCTTGGAGGAGCGTTCACCATTCGAGTTGTCGGGCGGACAGCAGCAGCGCCTCGCGATAGCTACGGTCTTGGCCGTGAAACCTGAGGTGATTGTCATGGACGAGCCGACTGCACAACTCGACCCCGTCGGCAAGACAGAGGTGCTGGAAACGATGCGTGCCCTAAACAAAGAAGGTTACACGATCATCGTCGCGGAGCACGAAATAGAGGAATTGGCTACATTCGCGGACAGGATAGTTGCTCTCAACGAGGGAAGAATCATATCGGAAGGTTCGGCGCGGGGCGTTCTCACTCAGATAGAACAACTGAAGAGAATGGGCGTTGACCCACCAAGCGTTACTGAACTCTCACACTTACTTGCAGAAGAACTGGGTTTGAAACCGCATCAGTATCCTATCACGCTTGACGAAGCCATCGTACTGTATCGAGATCTCTTGGAAGGTGGCCACTCATGAGTCTTATCGGCGTTCAGGATGTCTGGTACACGTACGACAACCGGTTCATGGCTCTCAGTGGTGTGAGCTTGGGAATTGAAGCAAAGGAGACGATCGCTCTAATAGGCCAAAACGGTGGAGGGAAGACCACTCTGGCAAAACAGTTCAATGGATTACTCAAACCCACCAAGGGTCGAGTGCTCGTAAAGGGCATCGACACTAGAAAGGTGCCCGCGAACAAGCTTGCTCTGACCGTTGGCTACGTCTTTCAAAACCCCTCACATCAGATATTTTCAAGCAAGGTCTGGGACGAGGTCTCCTTCGGCCCCAAGAATGCAGGACTCAAACCCGATGAGGTTGATGAGCGAACAAGATGGGCGATCTCGGCCGTGGGCCTTTCGGGATTCGAGCAGACGCATCCATACGATCTTGACTACGGAAAAATGAAGCTGCTCACGATCGCGTCGATAATGTCCCTCAAGCCTGAGGTCTACTGCCTCGACGAACCGACCACAGGTCAAGACCATCAGGGCAGAAGAAGAGTTGCTGAGCTGATCCGTGAGCTGAATGATGCAGGGTCTGCGGTAATAGTGATAACCCACGATATGAGGTTCGTAGCCGAAGTCGCAAAGAGGATAGTCCTAGTCGCAGGCGGAAGAATAGTTGCGGATGGACAGACGAGGGAGATATTTGAGAAGACAGACATACTTGCCAGGGCCCAGATCAGATCTCCACAGATAACCCAGCTTGCTCATGCGTTGGCAGACCACGGCGTACCTCCGAACCTATTGACGATCAAGGAACTAGCAGACTGCCTCGCAAGCATTATTCGAGTCGAGAAGGAGCGAGGCTCCCGGCATGCCTAAGGACATAATAATCGATTGCGATGTTGGCATCGATGACGCGCTCGCGATAGTGTTCGCACTGGGATCTAGCGAACTGAAGATAAGGGCCATCACCACCGTCTGCGGAAACGTCGAGGTAGAGAAGACCAGCAAGAATGCGCTCAAAGTGCTTGAGGCATTCGGCGTTAGAGACATTCCGGTCGCTCGTGGTTGCGCGCGGCCCCTGAAACGTGAACTCTACACCGCAGAACGCATTCATGGATCGGATGGGTTAGGGGATTCACGTCTTCCCGAGCCTACCTTGAAACTTGATCATCGCCACGCAGTAGATCTCATAATGGATGAGGCATCAAGACGAGATCTGCACCTCGTTTGCCTTGGACCCTTGACAAATCTTGCTACAGGTCTGCTGAAGGCCTCCCGGCTTGCGGAAGACATCGAGGACGTTACAATCATGGGAGGCGCATTCGGCCTCACCCCGCACGGGTTCGGAAACGCTACGCCAGTCTCCGAATTCAACATGTACGTAGACCCGGAGGCCGCAAAGATTGTGTTCAACTCCGGGTTGAAAATTGCGGTTGTTGGTTTGGACGTAACCTCCGACCCATCAGCCGTCTTGACCAAGGGACGGTACGAGAAAATGGTCACATGCGGAACTCGAGGTGCAAGATTCCTAGAGAAGATAACTAGCAAACTGATCGAATCCTGGGGGAGCTTCTCGTTGCATGACCCCATGGCGGTAGCGTATCTTGTTGATTCCACACTGTTTACTGTGACGGAGTACCCGGTGGATGTGGAGACCGAGGGAGTGATCGCTCGTGGACAGACAATTGCAGATAGGCGCCCCTGGAAGGAAGTGATAGAACTCAAACGAACCGCAAAGGTTGCAACAGCGGTCGACGGTCCAAGGTTCCTGAGAACTTTCGAGGAACGTGCCATCCAAAACCTCTGAGTACCTATGGGCGGCTGGGTACAAACACATGTTACACAACTCATCTCTTCCGGGAACTCTTTTTAACGGTCCTTGCACCCAAAGTAGTGTAGGCATGAATCTTGCCGAATCGAATCGATGACACAGACTTCCACATCCTCGCGGCGCTTGCCGAGGATGGTAGGCGTTCCCTGAGGGAGATAGCCCGCACGGCCGGGGTCAGCACCCCCACTGTTGAGAGTCGATTGCGAAAGATGTTCGATATGGGGCTGATCAAGAAGATCTCCCCCATAATTGACGTTTCGAAGATAACGAACGGCCTCTTCGCCGTAGCAACCGCCAAAGTCGAACCGAACAAACTTGAAGAAGCCCTAAACTCGCTGGCAAAAGTTCCGGAGATCCGAAATGTGTACGGGATGACAGGCGACCATAACTTGCTGTTTACGGTTTTTGCGAGCGGTCTTGACGAGCTCGAGAAGCTAATGTCGTCTACTATCTCGTCGATACCGAATCTATCGTCTCTGACGTACAACGTGGTGACCCGCGTCCTCAAGGACGAGCCAAACGTCGCTATCAAACCTGGGCAATGGGTGAGGCTCGCCTGCGACACATGTGGACAGGAGATCAAAGGTGAGCCGGTCACGCTCCTAGTAGGCGACCGAAACCGTTACTTCTGCTGCAAACCGTGCCTTACCGAATACAAGGAGAAATACGGAACGAAACTGACGAAGCTCTCGTTGGAACACAAGCAGTAGACCAAGCCCGCAAGTTCCCTTTCCCCTGCGAGACCGTCCTATGCCGCCGCAGGGTTGAACCTTGAGAGAAGTAGGGAGTTACCGACGACCGTAACCGAGCTGAAAGCCATCGCTCCGGCGGCGAGGAACGGCAAATAATCGTATACTCCGGGCCCCAGAACTGGAACAAGCGCTCCCGCGGCGACAGGTATCAGGAGAGTGTTGTATGCGAAAGCCCAGAAGAGGTTCTGCTTTATCTTTGCAAACGTACGCCTGCTCAGTCTAATGGCCGTCGCAACGTCTTTTGGATCATCCCGAATTAGAACAATCCCGCCGGTCTCAACTGCCACATCGGTACCGCTTCCAATCGCGATCCCAACATCCGCGGCAGCCAGCGCAGGAGCATCGTTCACCCCGTCTCCCACCATTGCAACCCGTTTCCCCTCCCCCTGGATACCTCTTACAACCTTCTCCTTCTGGTCAGGTAGCACCTGCGAGAGTACGCGCTCGATCCCCACCTTGCCAGCAATCGCTCGTGCAGTTCTGTCGTTGTCGCCCGTCAGCATGACGACTTGAATGTTCATCTTCTTCAGTTGCTGGATCGCCTCAGCAGAGGTTTCTTTCAGTGTGTCTGCAACCCCTATCATGCCTGCAGCTCTGTTGTCGATTGAGAGAATCATCACTGTCTTGCCGTCGTTCTCAAGAGCCGAGAGCTGTTTCTCAACATCAGCACGCAGGTAGCCGCCCATGTTGGAGACGAGCCTCCTGTTTCCGAGCGCTATTTCGTGACCATCGTAGCGGCATCTGACGCCCATGCCTGGGATTGCTTCGAAAGATTCAGGCTCAGGTATTTCTAGTCCCAGCCGAGTGGCTTCACGCTCGATTGCCTCCCCAAGCGAGTGCTCTGATCTTTTCTCAGCGATCGCCGCATAGCGGAGTACCTCTTCTCTTCGGAAACCACCGAAGGCAATAATGTCATCCACCTCGGGTTGGCCTCTAGTCAGAGTTCCGGTCTTATCGAATACCACCGTGTCTATCTTCTGCACCGTCTCCAGATGCTCACCGCCCTTGATGAGTATCCCGTGCTGAGCTCCTTTGGCGGTTCCAACCATCACTGCTGCAGGCGTAGCGATTCCAAGAGCACACGGGCAGGCGATTATCACAACCGAGACAAAGGCCAGCAGTGCAAAGTTCGACCCTATGTGTCCAAGGAAATACCAAGCGAGCGCTGAGAGGCTAGCGATCGCCAAGACGGCCGGCACAAAGTAGCCCGATATCTTGTCGGCCATTCTCTGGATCGGTGCCCTTGCCATCTGGGCCTCCTCAACGAGCTGAACGATCTTGGCAAGCACGGTATCCGCGCCTACCTTCTCTGCCTTGGCGCGCACGAAACCGGCCTTGTTTATCGTGCCACCGATGACTTGGTCGCCAACTTTCTTCTCGACCGGTATGCTTTCCCCTGTAATCATTGACTGATCAATCGTTGTGTGACCTTCCAAGACCACTCCGTCCACCGGGACCCTCTCGCCAGGTCGGACGAGGAATACCTCGCCAACCATGACCTCCTCAACCGGAATGTCTACATCGCCGCCATCACGTACGACGCGTGCTGTCCTCGACTGGAGATCGAGAAGCTTCCTGACGGCCTCAGAGGCCTTGCCCTTGCTCATGTATTCGAGAAGGTTTCCGAGCAAGACCAATGTGATAATCAAGGCGGCAGTATCGAAGTAAACCCCACTGGATGGGAACACCGAGGCGCTCATGGTAACGACGAAGCTGTAGACCCACGCGGCAGTTGTCCCTACCGCGATTAGCGTGTCCATGTTGCCCATGCGGTTCCTTAGGGCATCATAGGTTCCTCTGTAGAACCGAAGACCTACGGCAAACTGTACAGGCGCGCTCAGAATCAGCAGCAGGTAATTATTCGCTGCCGAGGGGAACACTGGCACGTAGGTGAGTGCCAGCGTAGGAATCGTCAAGATCGCACCGATCGTCACAAGCATCTTGAGCTTGCGCAGTTCAATCTCAGGCTTCTCGAACTGTCTGAGACAAGCCTCGCTGCAGAAATGGTAGGTCGTTCCTCGCACTGTCTTCCTTATCTTCGCAGTCTTCTCATCCACATACATTCCGCAGATCGGGTCTTTCATCTAACGGTTCGACCCCTGTTGACAGGCTCGTACCGCTCCGCTTGACCCGCTGTGGTGCGGAAGACTGCGCCAGCGAGCACTTCCCTAGCTATGTTGCCCATGATTTAACGAAGCTCTTCATAGCGTCACAAACCCAATGGGAGATAAAGGAGTGGTCAATTTGCTCTCGCAAGATATTCTGCGCGAATGTTGACAATCCGTAAGGATTTGCTGGAAGCGATGGCGCAGATACCCATGCGCACGGCAAGCGGATTTATAACAGCACTCCTCGTCATAGGCGCCTCGGAAGAGGGCGACCCGTGGTCAGCTCAAGGCTGTCGCGGCTTCTTCCCTCCGTGACATCACTGCTCTTTTGGAGGAAGAAGCCAAAACAGGACCAATCGCAAGCGACCAGCGCAAGTAGCCCTGAGACCGAACATACGGTCAACGAGTCAGACGCCTCCCGTTCTCGGGAGATTCTCAGAGTGCTGAAGCTGGAAAGGGAAATCATCGGGACCGCCCTCACGACGATCTACGAATCCGAGGCACAAGGAATCATAACGCGCGAAGAGCGCGACCGACTGGTCGACAAGTACTCTTCTGACTTGAAGCAGCTGGAGTCCAGGCTCGCCGAGCACCAGCGCATCGTCGACGTCTTCGATTTGGAATCCGCAAGAAAGGAGCTTCTGCATAGTTTTCGTGAGAAGATGTCTGAGATCGAGGGGAAGCTTGGGAATCTTAGGCAAGGCAACGTCCACGTCCAATCACCGGAGACCGAGCCGTCGGGTGCTCATGTAAGCATAACTCCTGAGGCTCCAAAGCCGGATGTACAATCGGAGACTACCAAGAGTGCGGGGACAGACCTTCGCGACGCGAGGGTGAAGACTGAAAAGAAGATCGAGGCCATTCGGGAGGAGGTTCTCAAAGCCATGGACCGCCTTGAACAGATCGAGTCGGAGGAGTAGCCATTGGGCTGGGTCGAGGCGGCGAAGCGGGCCGCAATTCTAAAGGCGCTTGATGAAATTCGAGACGCTCGGGTAGTTGGGATAGGCAGCGGCACCACACTCGAACTTCTTGTATCTGAACTCGCCCCACTCGTGAGGAATAGAGCGCATGAGCTGAAGCTGGTCCCAACCTCCCGTCAAATCGAGGCGGCCCTAGTCAGGGCCGGCGTCGAACCCGCAAGCCCCGACGAGTCTCTCAAGATCGATCTTGCGCTCGACGGGGCAGATCAGGTTGCCTCTCGCACGCTTGACCTAATCAAAGGAGGAGGAGCGGCGCTGGCAAGAGAGAAGATCATAGACGCCGCCGCCGAGAGGGTGATCATAGTGATTGACGAGAGGAAGCTCGCTGACAAGCTGGGTATCGATCAGGCTGTTCCTGTGGAAGTGATTCCATTCGCACAGAGGCTGATGATGTCGAGACTCAGTGAGCTCGGCGGAAAGCCATCACTCAGGTACGGAAATGACGGTAGCCCAGTCACCACGGACAATGGGAACCTCATAATCGATGTGGAATTCGGTCCGATCAACGACGCTACTTCGCTGGAAACCAGATTGAAGTCGATTCCCGGGGTAGTTGAGACGGGCCTCTTCCTAGGCATGGCGGACCGTGTCTACGTCGGGCTGAGGAACGGGGAAGTTCGGGTTCTCGAGGCCGGATGATTCGACCTTAGCAAATCAAGAAACATGACGCTTGCGATGAGCGCGGACATAAGTCTGATGCCGGGAGGGGGTATCGAACCCCCGACCTCTGGGCCCTATGCTCTCCAGATTATGAGTCTCGCCAATCCGGCTCCTGCTGGCGCTCTACCAGCTGAGCCATCCCGGCCCTGCCTCTACGATGAAGATCTGATGCATTAAGCCTTGCCGGGCCGGCATGATACAGCGTCGAGCACGCAAGAAGTACATCTGCCGAGCAAACTTAAGGCAAAGGTGGATGGATCAAGATACGGTATTGGAGTGCCGCGCGGGTAGTGACATGGACTTCCATTTTCTCAACCTAGATGACGTTTCAACCGAAGGAAAGACGGTTTTTGTAAGAGTAGACATGAACTCACCGATCGATCCATCCAGCGGGCGGATAATTGATGATACACGTATCCGAATGACCAGAGAGACCCTAGAGGCGCTCAAGCATGCTAAAGTGATAGTAGGATCTCATCAAGGGCGTCCGGGAGAGGAAGACTTTACTTCCTTGGCAGCCCATGCAAGAGTCCTTGAGAAGTATATCCTCCGCCCCGTCAGATTCGTGGAGGACGTGATTGGTCCTGAGGCACGAAACCAGATTAGGAACCTTAAGACTGGCGAAGTGCTGGTACTCGACAACCTTCGGTTATGCTCCGAGGAAAACCTATCCGGCACTCCGGAGGCTCTTGCTAAGACCATAATGGTTCGACGATTGGCAGAGGTCATCAACATCTACGTAAATGACGCCTTTGCAACTGCGCATCGCGCTCAAGCATCCATAGTAGGGCTGCCTAGACTAGTCACCGCTGTTGCCGGAAAGCTCATGGCAAGAGAACTCGAAGCGTTGAAGCGTGCATACCATGAGCCGGAGCGTCCGAGTGTCTACATAATCGGTGGAGCGAAGGCGGAGGATAAGCTTCCGATAGTTGAGAATGTTCTGAAGACAGGCAAAGCTGACAAAGTGCTTGTTGGAGGAGTTGTGGCAAATGTGTTTCTCAGGGTCTCGGGGGCAGATTTCGGCGAAGCCGAGAATCGTAAACTCGAGAAATCCGATACTTTACTGGCCAAGGCGCGTGCGATCCTAGCTGAATACAAGGAAAGACTCGTGCTCCCTCAAGATCTGGCCGTGCGAAGGGATGGTAAGAGAGTGGACATCCCGGTCGAGCGACTGACGAGCGCGGACACTGTTCGAGACATCGGAAGGCAGACCTCCGAAGATTACAGCCGGATCATCAGACAATCGAAGACAGCGGTTTCGAGCGGCCCTATGGGTGTCTTCGAGGAGAATGAGTTTGAATTCGGTAGCAAAGCCGTACTTGAAGCCATGGCTTCGCAAGGCGGCTTCACCGTCGTCGGAGGCGGACACATGGGAAGCTACGCAAACATGCTAGGCCTCGACCGATCTCTGTCTCATGTGAGCACGGCGGGAGGAGCAATGCTCACATTCCTGGCAGGCGAGGAACTTCCAGGCATCAAAGCATTGGTAGAAGCTGCTGGCGCGTAAAGAGCCAGATCGTGACACTGTGCAAGGGCACTACACAACGGTCACCGATTTGGCAAGGTTTCTCGGCTTGTCTGGATCGAGGCCTTTCTCTACAGCAGCATAGTACGCGAACAACTGCAATGGCATAACGTAGAGGATCGGTGTTAGGATGTCCGGAATCTCCTCGGGCATTGCCAAGTATTCATCGCTCTGTTCCGCCAACTCCGAGTCATCCACTTGGCCAATAGTGATTATTCTTGCGCCCCTAGCTTTCATTTCCATGATATTCCCCATCATGGTTTGACGTGTCTCATCTCTGGGCGCAATGAATACTATTGGGAATCCTTCCTCGACGAGGCTGATTGGGCCATGCTTCGATTCTCCGGCGGGATACGCTATTGAAGGGATGTAGGCGACCTCGAGCAGTTTGAGCCTTCCCTCTAGTGCGGTCGCCGTGTTTATTCCTCTGCCTAGGAAGTAGAAGCAGGGCTTATTTGCGTACTTCTTGGCTAGCGCCATGATGGTTTCCTTGTGATCCTCCAGTACCTTCTCGGCCAAGCTAGGTACGGTCTTGACTGCTTCGTTCACTTCGTCTGCTTCGACCTGCGACACCTTGCCTCTTTTCCGCGCCAAACGCATCGCCAGCTGCGCGTGCACCAAGAGCTGGGCGGTGTACGTCTTGGTGGCCGCGACGCCGATCTCCGGCCCTGACTGCTGTAACACGTAGGCCCTCGCTATCCGAGTAAGGGTTGAGCCAAGGACGTTGCAGACGCCTAGAACGGTAGCTGCTCTTTGTAGCCGAGCATGATCTGCTGCTTGGAGCACGTCGGCGGTTTCACCCGACTGGCTTAGGAATAGGATAGCACTATCTACGTTAACCGCTCTACCGTACTGCTCGACAAACTCGGACGCGATGACAGGGGTCGTTGGCAGCGCGGCGAGCTTGGAGTACATGTACGTAGCGGCAAGACAGGAGTGATACGATGTGCCCGCGGCAACCAGAAAGACGCTCTTGGCTCTATCCAAGAGTTCTGCGAGAAGATCTAAGTAGAGTTCCTGCTGGCTCAAGACGTATCTCAAACTTCGAGGCTGCTCCAAGATCTCTTTCAGCATGAAGTGCGGATGCCCTTCTTTCTGTGCCAGCTCGGTCGTCCACGAGATTGTGAACTCCTTTCTATCTATTCGCTTTCCGTCCGCATAGCGAATCGTCTCGTAACTGTCTGGTGTAATCAGCGCCATGTCACCTGTCTCCAGCGGTATAGCGCGTTTCGTGTGGTCGAGGAATGCGACGACATCAGAAGCACAGTAGTTTCCGTCGGTTCCAAGGCCGAGAAGCAAAGGGCTGTCCTTGCGGATACATACAATCGTATCCGGCTGGTATGTCGATACAATGGCAAGAGCGAATGATCCTTGAAGGTTCCTCGCTACGCTTAGAGATGCGTCCTTGAGGTTCATGCCGTCCTTGACGTACTCCTCTAGCAGGTGGGAGACAACCTCAGTGTCCGTCTTCGAAACGAACTTGTGCCCTTTATCCTGAAGCTCTTTCTTGAGCGGAAGGAAGTTCTCTATGATTCCGTTGTGGACCAGTGCGATGCGTTGCGTGCAATCGGTTTGTGGGTGTGCGTTGATGTAGCTAGGTCCGCCGTGAGTGGCCCATCTAGTATGACCTATTCCAATTGACCCGGGAATGTCATCGAGGTTGAGGCGCGCATGTATGTCATCGATCTTGCCTGCATCCTTCTTCATGAACAGCTCGCCTTCATGTATTGCGGCGATACCCGCAGAGTCGTATCCCCCATACTCTAATCTCTTGAGCCCGAGACGGATTTGTGGTGCAACGTCCCCGGAACGCCTTGCGACAGCGAATATCCTACACATGTGTCCCAGACCATTCGCTAACGGACGATTCCTAACCTTTGGTATATTAGTGTGAATGAATCGAATGCAGAGGATGTGATCCGGACTTTCCGCGAAACATTGCCAAGTCAGTCACCGTTAGATGAAAATCATCCGCCGCGTTGCCTAGTTCTCCTAGGCATCACCGGCCTCCGCTATTGGATCTAGAGGACTATCTTCTCGAAGCCCGCGATATCGCACATTTCCTCAAGTATGTCTGACCAGTCTCCATGAACCATCAGGAAGTGGTGCTCAATTCCTCTCATTGTGACCGTTCTCAGGAAGTCGTCGACCTTCGCGTCAAGCCTTACTTCAAGCGGGTTCCCTCTCACAATCTGTTTGGTGTGGAGCGCCTCGCCTCCGGCAATGAACATGCGATATCTGCCGGCAAGGCTACCCATACGCGCGATGGTGACACGGCCCGCCTTCACGGGGAATTCGACTGTTGCTCCGCGGCCGAGCGGGTGTTTGCGAATGTTGATGTCCTTCTGCTTCGATGCCAGGGACGTAGCTGCCGCGCCGCAGTGATAAGTCAGGATCGTGTTCTTCTTCTCGTCTAGGTGGAAGACATCGCACAAGAAGACTGGTTGACCCGTGAGCAGTTGTAGTGTTAGCATCGTTAGGGTTGCGTTAATGTCTCCCTCGCATCCTCCAGGGACTCCAACGTTTGAAAGCATTGAGAGAGCGAAACATGAGGAGAAACTTAGCTCAGGCCAGCACTTCACAGCGACTGCATCGAGTTTCTGGCTTTCCACGATTCGCTTAAGCCCCAAGTAGATCCTGCCATCCCTGAGCCTCTCTTCCGGTGTCAGACCAACTACTCTGCCTCCGTTTCTTGTTGCCGCCTCATGAGCTCGCCGCGCGTCGCTCACAGGGGTCTTCTCCATCGCTGAGTACAACTCACTGAGGTCGATGTGCACGAGTTCGGTTCCAACGGACTGCTTCAACGCGACTTCGTCGACAGATCCGTCGTAGAATCCGGGCGAGTGATGACCTACGATACCGATACGAGAGGTTCGAAGAGTCTTCAGTACTTTGACTGCTTCGACAGTGTTTCTGAGTTTACCAAATGACTTGGTATCTGTGGGTTCCCCGAAGATGACCTTGAAACGCATGCCCATCTTTGTCATCGCGCTCGAGTTCATAATGGTGCCAACCAGTGCGCCACTCCTAGTCAGCCCACCTGGGGAATCTTTGATAGCTGGTTCGGGCACGGCCCACAGAACAACGGGCGCGTTCACATTCTGAACGATGTTCAGCATAACGGGATCTTGTGTGAATGTTCCGGCCAGCACAACGAGAAGATCAACATCCGCTTTTCTCATGCTTTCGGCTGCGGCGAGTGCTTGCCCTGATTCTACGACCGCGCGCTCGTAACCTATTATGTCACACTCCAGTTCCTTCAGCTTTCTGAAGAGGGCGTCCCTTGATCTGTCAGCGTACTCTATGTCTAGTGCCGGTATTCCTGTATGAACAAGACCTACCTTCAGTTTTGGGTTTTCCAAGATAGCTTCAAACGGCCACTTTGTTCCCAATGATTTCTTAAGGCTTGCCAGTGACTTGCTCCATCTACGTGTGACCGGCTTGGCGACGAGATGTGGAAAGCTTGCAACCGCATATTCTGAGATTCACCATACCCATCGTGAGAGGGCAGAGCAGGTGACCGGAGAGTGAACTCCAGAGAACGAGTGCTGAGGGCTCTCGAACTCAAGAAACCCGATAGGGTGCCAGTTGTCCCGTTCATAATTACGTTCGCCGCCAAGTACGCAGGTTTCAAGTTCATTGACTATGCCAAGGACCCAAGCATACTTGCAAAGTCTCAGATAGAGATTGCACGAAGATTCAAGATCGATGCTGTCTACGTGGATTCCGACCCGATAATTGAGATAGAAGCCATGGGCGCTGAGATCAAGTATCCCGAAGACGAGTCCCCGATGGCCTCAAAACCAGCTGTGGAAAGGTCGGACGACATAAGATCGTTGAAGGTACCCGACCCCGAGAAGGACGGTAGGCTGCCAGTTTGGCTCAATGCGATCAAAATACTGAAAGAAAAAGTCGGAGACGAGTTTGCAGTCTTCAGCAGTCTCAACGCTCCCTTCCAAGCAGCCGCGCAGTTGCTCGGGATAACTCAGACGTGCATGCACTTGTACCGAAACCCTGGCCTTGTCCGTGAGCTCTTGGATCTCACAACCGAAGTAGTTGTCAGCTTTATGAGAGCGGAGATTCGAGCTGGGGCCGATGCGATAGTGCTGGGAGACGCGATATCATCCCCGACCGTCATCTCGCCCAAGCACTTCGAAAAGTTCAGTTTCCCCTATATTCGAGAAGTTATCCGTCAGGCGGGAGGAAAAGTTCCATTCATCCTTCATATCTGTGGCGACGCAACACGCATCATTGACAAGATGGTTGAGACAGGAACAAGGTACCTCGAAGTCGACTCCTACGTCGACTTGGCCAAAGTCAGGAAAAAATACGGTAATTCTGTTGGCATCATAGGGAATGTTAGCCCAACGTTGCTCCTGACCGGAACTCCAGAAGCCGTTGAGGAGAGCTGCCGAAAAGCGATCCAAGCAGCAGGTCTTACCGGAGGCTATATTCTCGGGTCAGGATGCGAACTGCCAAAGAACACTCCTCACGGAAATCTGGACGCAATGGTCAAGGCCGCGGGGAAGTATGGCAGGTATTGCTAGCCTAGTCTTTTCACGGACAATACTCTGGCCATAGTTGTGATTGGTCGCTATCCACGTACCAGATGTCTTGGTTGCGGTCATTAGAATGGATACTTGCCGTATTTCGCGGCAGCCCTGGTCATTGCCAAGAAGTTCTCCAGTTTGACCCCGTCATGGATTGAGTTGCTAGAGCCCAGAATGAGGCCTCCGCCTCTCGCGGCGGAGCCTATGACCTGTCGTGCTTCAATCGTTACTTGAGGGGGGGATCCGTGTGTTAGTGTGTTGCCGCAGTCGACATTCCCGAGGAGGCAGAGTTCGTCGCCGTACTTCTCTTTGAGGAGAGCGATATCCATGCCAGCATCCGCCTCTATTGCTTGGTAGCCGTCGATTCCGAGCCTCACGATGTCTTCGAAGATCGGCATGGTGTTACCGTCCGAATGTATCATAGCCTTTGTGCCTGTCCGCTTGACCTCCTGTATTTCTCGGGCAAGCAGTGGAAACGTGACGCTCTTGAGGTCTCGTGGGTTGATCAGTGGTCCGTGGCAGTCTGCCATGTCCTCGCCAATGATGATGGCGTCTACTCCAAGCTCCGTTAGTCTCTTGGCTTGCACGCAGTTGAATCGAGTGACCATTTCCAAGAGTTCGTTGACGAATGTTCGATCTCTGTAGAACTTGACGAGGAAGTCCGCTAGGCCTGTTGTCATGTATGCTGTGAGAAGCGGTCCGTCCACGTAGCCTGCGACAGCCATTTCGTTGCGTCTTGCAGCCTTGATCGTCTCCGTTGCCAGCGCAATCCTGCCGGAATCTTCAGGATCGATCTCTCGGATCTTGTCAAGGTGATCACGGGACTTCACAGTTCCTCCGATGTACCATGAAAGACCGGTGACGCCGGGTCGGTTTTCCCAGATTCTCCCGAACTCATCGATCCATCTGTCGGGACCGATCTTCTCGGGAAGGAATCCTTCACGGTAGTTCTCTGGGAAACCGGCAGAAGCAGGAACCATGTCGAGTCCTGCGGCTGCATACGCCTCCACTGTGTCGCGAGCTAGCATCTTGAGTTGCTCAGTCGTCATGCATCCGAGGGCTGCTGAGACTGTCGGTCGGCCTAGGAGTCTTTCGATTGTCGCAAGATTTACGCCAAGTTCGAAGCATGGAACACGGTCGGGTTCCTCCAGATTTATTGCGGCAATGCACCGCTTAGCGCTCGACATCAAGGGCGGTCACATAGGTCTACGCCGGGGATACCTAAGCATGCTTCCAATGAAGACGAACAGCGGCTGAGGCGGCAAGAACAATCGATGATAGAACCCCCAGAAGGTACATGGGCCATAGGTCAAGTGTACGCCACAGAGAGATCATTGCTATTGAAATCGAGAAGAGGACCAGCGCCGCTGCGAGGCTAGCTGCCACCCCAGCGGTACCCCTAA
>Ga0315312_1001070_pt1 | contig 23794 bp, 21 predicted proteins | sample TDP7_MG_FD_203629 | JGI IMG/M metagenome (GOLD analysis project Ga0315312, IMG submission 203629) | Freshwater sediment microbial communities from Lake Towuti, South Sulawesi, Indonesia - TDP7 | ecosystem: Environmental > Aquatic > Freshwater > Lake > Sediment | place: Indonesia: South Sulawesi... | reverse complement strand
TAATTCAGCATCTTTTACTGCTCGGTAAAGCTCCTCAAACGGGAATGGCCTCCACAAACGCAGCGTTAAAAGGCCTACATCCACCCCTTTTTCTCTCTTTCTATCCACCGCCGTCTTTGCTGTCTCGCTGTAGCTTCCCATTGTTATGAGCAATGTCTTGGCCCCTTCTGTTCTATAGCATTCAATAGGTGAATAATAACGCCCAAATCGGTCACCAAATTCCTTCCACACCCGCAGTATTCCTTCCTTGGCTTCCCTCACCACTACGTCTTGTGCCCTCTTTGCTTCGCCATACAAATCGGGCTGACATATAGTTCCATAAGTCATTGGTGCATCCGGGCGTAAGACATATGGGTTTCGGTTCTTGGGAAGAAATTTGTCTACTTCTTCTTGGTCCGGCAAAATAACCGGCTCTATCATGTGGGATAAAGTGAAACCATCAAGGTGGACCATCACTGGGAGTAAAACCTCGGGATCTTCGGCAATGCGGAAGGCGGATAAAACAAGATCGAATATCTCCTGGTTATTTGAAGCAAATACCTGAATCCATCCTGTATCCCTGGCGGTCATGGCATCGGAATGATCACCCCAGATGTTCATTGGTGGCCCCACGGCTCTGTCAGTTACTGCCATAACCACAGGTTGTCTCACAGCTGCAACCCAATAAAGGGGTTCGTGCATTAGAAGAAAACCTTGCCCACATGTAGCGGTAAAAGTCCTAGCACCAACTGCCGCCGCACCAGAACATGCGCACATTGCCGAGTGTTCTGATTCAACAGGTACGTAAACCGCATGGAGCTCGCCATTAGCAACCATCTCAGCTAGACGTTCGACGATATGGGTCTGAGGAGTTATAGGATAGGCGGCGACGATATCAACATCAGCCATTCTTACTGCCTCTGCAGCAGCGAATGAACCTTCTAATCCTATTCTTCTGCTCATTATGCTTTCTCCTCTATCATCGTTATAGCCTTTCTTGGACATACCTTGCTGCAAATGCCACAGCCTTTACAATATGAAAGATCAGGTGCATAATACCCATCTTCAAGGGGGTTAACAGAACAGTCGGGGCAATAGATCCAGCATAAGCCACATTTATTACACTTCTCCCTATCTAACAAGGGCATCTGCCATCTCCAATCGCCAGTCTTAGATACGCTATCGGCCCCGGAATCTAATATCACTTGGCTAAATTTCATGTCCCTCCAAGTTATTTTTTCAACCTCTGAAACCGATTTTGCCTTTTGGAATCCATAGACCACTTTTTTCTCTTCCATTCCCTACTCCTCTATAACTGTCTCGCTGTAGGCCCTTTTCATGGCTGCAATATTTGCATCAGCGCGGTCGCCAAATCGCTCCTTCAATCGCTCAACCAGAGAATCTAACTTTACAATGGGTGTTACTTTGGCCAGCGCACCCATCATTGCAGTATTAAAAATGGGCAATTTTATAGTCTCCAGGGCAATTTTGGTGGCATCAACCGAGGCTACAGGCCACCTAAAACCAAATTCGGACTTTAGCTCCTTGGGAGATTTACTTGAATTTATTACGATCTTTCCGTTCTCCTTCAGCCCCGCGGTCACATCAATTTGATTCAGTATTTTTGCGGCAACAACCACCACTATGTCAGGATACTCGATATTCCCCCTGGTCCGAATAAACTCGTCGCTTATCCGGAGAAAAGCAAAAACAGGGGCACCTCTTCTTTCAGTTCCAAAACTGGGAAAGGACTGAGCATATTTTCCCTCACTAATAGCAGCACTGGCGAATAAGTCCGCCGCCGTCACTGACCCCATCCCTCCGCTACCATGCCACCTGACCTCAAGTATCTTTTCCGTAAAAAACACCTCCAATCCGAAAAAAAAATTTCCCAAATAATACTCCTGTGAAAATATAAAAAAATGATCTTCATCAATTTTTGTGGATTTTTTTAGACCTGGGAAATATTTCAGAAACTGGAAGGGATTAGAAAATATGACCAAAACAATTTCTGGAAAATAGGGGCGTTAGAAGGGGATCAGCCTAGAGAAGACCAAGGAAAGGGCGGGCATGCATAGTTTACTCCTCCTGCCCCTCTCTCATCGCTTTCAGCTGATCTAAATCAAAAATGAAGATCATTCCCCTTGAGGTCTTCAGAATACCTTTCCTTTTCAGCCTCGCCATCAGACGGCTGATACTCTCTTTTGTAGAGCCAGTCATGTCCGCCAGATCTTGCCGGGAGATGCGAATATTCAACTTCAATTGACTGCCCACCCTCTGCCCTAAGGTTTCGGCCATTTTCAACAGCACGGCAGCCAGCCGCTGTTCGAGGTTTTCGATAGCAAGCCCTTCAATAGCGGCATAGGCATCCTTAAGTCTCCTTACCAACACATTGATGATGACTTCGTTGATAAGCGGGTGTCTCTGAAGAAATGGCAAGAGGTCCTTTCGCGATATCTCGTAAACTACGACGTTCTCGATAGCTTGCGCCGAAACCGAATATGGCTCATTGCAGAAAATTGCTACTTCCCCCATCAACCCTCCCGGGGAAACCACTCGTATTATGACACTTTTCCCAATGATAGAATCTTTTACGATCTTCGCTTTTCCCTCTTTAAGAATAAAAAGGGCCCTCGGTTGATCTCCTTCCATGAATATGAATTGGTTCTTCCTTAATCTTTTCTCGTAACATAATGCCTCTAGGGCATCGATATCTTGGGAGGGGCAATGAGAAAAAAATGGGATATTCTTCAGAAATCTGGCTTGTTTAATAGTAGGCATAATAAATGTAGCGGATTTTAGACGGCATATTGGAATATTTGGCAATCATCATTTCAGGAGGTCAAGCCACAAATGCCGGAAAAAATCAGCCCTCCTTTAGAGCGAGACAAAGCTTCTTTTAGATTTATCTCACTAGCATTCGTTTAAGTCAAGGTTGAATTTTTTCTCAGCATTCCAGGAGGTTATACAAATCAGGCGGTTGAGAATGAATCCGCTCCAAGTGGAATCACCTAATAGATTCCAGATGGACCGAAAATAAAGGAAGTCTTTGAAGAGTATCCTCGCACGCCGATAACATGAGCCTGGAGCGAGGACAATCCATGGAGAAAGTGTTATCCTTTTTTGACTAGTTCGATGATCTTCTGAGCAGCCTCCCGCATGCTTTCCGCGTTGATGATCTTCAGGCCAGAATCAGTCAGAATCTTCCGGCCGATTTCCACGTTGGTCCCCTCGAGGCGAATCACCAAGGGGATGTCGATGAGTAAATCCCGGCAGGCATCCACGATCCCCTGAGCATAGCTGTCGCAACGCGTTATCCCGCCGAACATGTTAATCAAAATGCCCTTGACTTTAGGGTCCGAATAGATAATTTTGAAAGCATTTCGGATCATCTCCTTGCCGGCTCCACCCCCTGCATCCAAAAAGTTTGCCGGCTCTCCCCCATAGTAGCGCAGGATGTCGAGAGTGGCCATGCCCAATCCAGCTCCGTTGACGATGCAGCCAATGTTCCCCGTCAGGTTGATAAACTTCAAACCCAGCTTCGAGGCTTCTACATCCTGGGGGTCCTCCTGCTCAGTATCCCGAATGGCCAGGAGTTCGGGATGGCGATAGAGGGCGTTGTCATCAATGTTCATCTTGGCATCCAATGCCACTAAATCCCCTCGAGGCGTCAAAACCAGAGGGTTGATTTCAGCCAGAGAACAATCGTTCTCCATAAAAGCCCGGTAAAGGGCGAGGGCTATCGTCGCGCCCTTCTCTATATTCCCACCTTCTAAGCCCATAGCCGCAGCTAACTTTCGGCCCTGAAAAAGTGTAAATCCAAACCCCGGTTCCACAATGACTTTGTGAATCTTTTCAGGGGACCTGGCCGCTAAGTCTTCGATCTCCACCCCTCCCTCGGAACCTCCGATCACTGTTACCTGGCCATGCCGCGGATCAATGGTAACTCCCAGGTAGAATTCTCGAGCAATGGGGATACTTTCTTCTACCAGCACTCGGCTGACGGGTTTCCCCTCCGCCCCGGTCTGTGGGGTAATAAGGTTCTTGCCGATCATCTCTCGGGCCGCCTGTCTGACTTCTGCAGGGGTCTGAGCTACCCGGATTCCGCCCCCTTTGCCTCGGCCGCCGGCATGCACCTGGGCTTTAATGACAAAAGGGTTAGAGCCGATGGCTTGAGCTGCAGCTTCGGCCTCTGCAGGAGTGAAGGCCACCTTGCCTTTGGGGATCTTCACCCCATAACGCGCAAGAATTTCCTTTGCCTGGTACTCGTGGATGTTCATATTGAATGTCGTTTCAATGCGAAATTCCCCCCCACCCTCCCTAAAGGTGTGAAAAATTTAAAATATTCCCCCTCACCCTACCCTCTCCCGCGAGGGGAGAGGGCAAACATTTTGAAATTAAAAAAAATTTCCTCCCCCTTGATGGGGGAGGGGAGGGTGGGGGTGAGATTCGGAATTTTTTCACACCTTCCCCCCCGAAGGGGGAGAGCTTGCCCTGTGGAGTAAGTTTCGGTACTCCCCAGGGTAAAGAGGGGGTGAGATTGTTACCCCGTCTAATATCTCTCGCTGATGACCTTTTTTTTCAGCTCTCCAATTGCCCAGGTGGGATTCAAGGACTTTGGACAGATCGTGCAATTAAAGATGGTATGGCACCGCCAGAGGCCATGGCGGCTGTTCAGAATCCGCAGGCGTTCTTCCACCCCTTCATCCCGGGAATCGAAGATGAATCGGTACGCCGCAAGTAAAGCCGCCGGCCCTAAAAAGTTGGAGTTCCCCCAGTAGGAGGGGCAGGAGGAAGTGCAGATGCCGCACAGAAGGCATTCATACGAGCCGTCGATCTTCTTCCGGTCTTCGACGCTTTGGTAGCGTTCTTTATCTGTGGGCGTCGTGCCCGCAATAAAGTAGGGTTTTACTGCCTCATATTTTTTGAAGAAGTCATCCATGTCCACAGCCAGGTCCTTGATCACGGCAAAATGCCTTAAAGGCTCGACCTCAATCGTTCCTTTCCCTAAAGATTTGATCTGAGTCTCGCAGGCCAATTGATTAAGTCCATTGATGGTCATCCCACAGGACCCGCAGATCCCATGGCGGCAGGAGCGGCGGTAGGTGAGGCTACCATCCTGCTTCCACTTAATCTCGTTCAGGACGTCCAGGACGGTCATTCCTTCCTGCACGTCCACCTGATAAGTTTTGTAATAGGGTTTCCTATCTTCTCCAGGTTGGAAACGGAAAATTTTAAAGGTTTGAATCATTTTTATGCTCCTCAAAATTTTCTCTCCTCGGGCTTGAACCGGGTGATCACTACCGGCTTGTAATCCAATCGCACTCCCGTCTCTGTCTTCCAGGCCAGAGTATGCTTTAGCCAGCCTACGTCATCACGCTTGGGAAAATCTGTGCGATAGTGTGCTCCCCGGCTCTCGGTCCGGGCCAATCCTCCGACCACAATGGTCTCGACAAAGTCAAGCATATTGCCCAGCTCGATGGCATCCTGAAGCTCCGTGTTGAACCGCTGGCCCTTATAGCTTATCTGGATTTCTTTGTATCGCTCTTGCAGTGATTTGATAATCTCCAGCTGCTTCTTCAAAAGTTTCTCCTCCCGGAAGATTCCGCAGTTGACCATCATGGTCTGCTGTAATTCGTCCCTGATGGCAGCTGGGCTTTCCTTTCCCTTGAGTGCCAGCAAACCTTCTATCCTGGCTCTCCCTCTTGCCAGGGCATCTTTGGGGAGGGGAGCTCTCTCGGCTGCGGAATTGATGAACTTGGCCATCGCCCGGCCAGTTCTTCTTCCAAAGACAGCGCAATCCATAGTGGAATTGCAACCCAGGCGGTTGGCCCCGTGAACGGAAACGCAAGCACACTCTCCAGCGGCGTAGAAACCCCTCACTGGTGTATTCTTGGCGTCCATGACCACCTGCCCGTTTACATCGGTGGGGATACCCCCCATGGCATAGTGGGAAGTGGGCAGGATGGGAACCATATCCGTTACAGCATCGATGCCGGCAAACTTCAGGATGAGCTCGTGGATCTGCGGCAGTTTCTCCAGGATTGCCTGTCTTCCCAGGTGCCGGAGGTCAAGATAAACATACCCCTTCCCTGCGATTCCTCGCCCTTCATCAATCTCTCGTTGAATTGACCGGGAGACCACATCCCGGGGAGCAAGCTCCATCTTGGCTGCGGCGTACTTTTCCATGAATCGCTTGCCCTCATCGTTGATCAGGTAGCCTCCTTCCCCTCTTGCCCCTTCCGTTACCAGGACTCCTGAAGGATATAGACCAGTCGGGTGAAACTGGACGAATTCCATGTCCTCCAACGGTAAGCCGGCCTGCAGGACAACGGCCATCCCATCCCCCGTGTTGGAGAGAGCATTCGTGTTCACTTTCCAGGCCCGGGCATATCCGCCGGTGGCAAACATCACAGCTTTGGCGTGAAACACATGCAATCCCCCGTTCCTCATGTCCCAGGCCACCACCCCGCTGCAGACGTTATCTTCCGCCAGGAGGTGGAGGACAAAAAATTCTGAGTAGAAGCGTACGTCGTTCTTCACGCACTGTTCATAGAGCGTATGCAGCTCGGCATGGCCCGTTCGGTCCGCAGCGTAGCAGGCCCGGCGGATCGGCCCCTTGCCAAAATCACTATAATGCCCACCAAATTCGCGCTGGGCGATCTTCCCCTCTTCTGTGCGGCTGAAGGGGCACCCCATGTGTTCAAGCTCGTACACCACCTCCGCAGCCTCCCGCACCAGGATCTCCTGAGCATCTTGATCACCAAGATAATCGGCCCCCCTTACGGTGTCATACAGGTGCCACTCCCAGCTGTCCTCCTCCATATTTCCCAAAGCTGCGGCTGTCCCGCCCTGAGCTGAGATGGAGTGCGAACGGGTAGGGAAAACTTTCGAAAGAACTGCTGTATCCACAGAGCGACTGGACTCCAGGGCAGCATAAAGCCCGGCAATCCCCGCGCCGACGATCACCACGTCATGTTCATGAATCTCCATAAGCCCTCCTCGCTCTTTGCCGGTATGACCAAGATCCCTTACCCACCAAGATCCAGGGATTGAGGATCATCTGCCATATCTCGCCTTACCCCCTGGGGCTGGCCTCTCCTTTCATAATTTTGGCTGGAAGGCCACAATCGTCAAGGTTCCCAAGACCAACAGGGATAAACCGGCAATGAGGATCACCCCGAAAAGGGTTACTCTGGGCCATCCTTTCTCCAGATAATCTTCCAAGATCGTCCAGCCTCCATTCAATCCGTGATAGATGGCCAGGACTAAAAACGTCAGATTGAAGAATTTCCACTCGGGCTGAGAAAGACGCAGAGCTACTTTCTGGTAAGTGACTTCTCCCCCGGGGAAATAATGCGTCACCCCGAAGTGAGTCAGCAGCATGGCCAGCAGGGCTATTCCAGAAATTCTCTGGAAAAGCCACCTCCAGGATCCAGAATCCATCTCTCTTCTCCTCTTCACCCTTTATAAAATGGTTTTCAGAATGGGGATGGCTCCGATGATGAAGACCACCACTCCCACGGCCATCATCGCCCAAAACCAGGCTTGATGATTTTTGGCGGCTTGACCAAAATCAACCCAGAGGATACGCACTCCGTTTAAGGCATGGTAGAGCACCCCCCCTAAAAGGGCCACTTCCAACAACTTCAATAACGGGCTCTGCATCGTCTTCATTAGATCATCAAAAGCTGCGGGCCCGTCGAGCAGATGATTTAATACGTAGAGATGCAAAATTAGATACAGGCCAACAGCTACGCCTGAAATGCGCATCAAAAGAAAGGCCCAGAACCCCAGTTGCCACCGATATCGCATCACTTTTCTCCTTTTAATTTTTTCACCGCAGAGAACGCTGAGGACGCCGAGAAAATTTAAATTCTAAATCCAAATATCTAATCCCGCGAAGCGCGGGACTAAACAGATATAAAATCCAAATTTTCGAAACGAACTGCCAAGCTCTTGGTCAATTGGGTTTTGGTCATTTGAAAATTGTTTACGGTTTCGAATTTCGTGTTTAGAATTTAGGAATTATATCTCAGCGCTCTCTGCGGTGAATATTATTTTAGCGGGCGTACTTGCGCATTCCCTCTTCGTAGAGATCATTCCCCTTGGTGTCGTTGACCACGATCACCGGGAAATTCTCCACTTCCAGACGGCTGATGGCTTCCGGACCCAGATCCTCGTAGGCCACTACCTGGGCTTTCTTGATGGCCTTGGCCAAAAGCGCCCCGGCGCCGCCCGTGGCTGCAAAGTACACAGCCTTGTACTTTTTCATGGCTTCCACAACCTCTTTCTTGCGCATTCCTTTGCCAATCATCCCTTTCAGACCCATCTCGATCAACTTCGGCGAAAAGGCATCCATCCGTCCGCTCGTGGTCGGACCAGCCGAACCAATGACTTGGCCTGGCTTGGCTGGCGCCGGGCCCACGTAATAGATCACCTGCCCTTTTATGTCTATGGGGAGAGGCTTTCCTTCCAGAAGAAGGTCATAAAGCCGCTTATGGGCCGCATCCCTTCCGGTATATATCACCCCACTTAGCAAAACCTTATCCCCAGCTTTCAGCTTCTCTACATCCGCATCAGAAAGGGGGGTTTTCAACCGAATCGCTGCGCTCATTCTTCTACCTCCTCTCTCAGATGACAGCTTCTTTGTGCCGGTGGGCGTGGCAGTTGATGTTTACAGCCATAGGGAAGCTGGCGATGTGGCAGGGAATCATCAGCACATGTACCGCCATAGCCGTGATCCTCCCCCCCAATCCCTGCGGCCCGATTCCTAAATTGTTTATCCGGGTTAGAAGATCTTCCTCCATGGCGGCCAGATGCGGGTCCGGGTTCTTCTGCCCCAACGGCCGCAGCAGAGCCTTCTTGGCAATCAGGGCAGCTTGTTCAAAAGTCCCGCCAATTCCTACTCCCACAACTACAGGGGGGCAGGGGTTGGAACCAGCCTCCTTGACCCATTCGACCACCCGCTTCTTGAGCCCCTCGATGCCCTCTGAGGGAGAGAGCATGTTAACCATGGACATATTCTCACTCCCTCCTCCTTTTGGGGCCACAGTGATCTTGACTTTATCTCCGGGAACCATTTCCAGGTGAATAATCGCTGGGGTATTGTCCTTGGTGTTTGCTCGCGTGAAACAGTGGCAAGCGGATTTTCTCAAATATCCTTCCTGATAACCCTGACGAACCCCTTCGTTAACAGCGGTGTTGAAATCTCCCCCCACGATATGCACATCCTGTCCCAGCTCGACAAAGACCACGGCCAGCCCCGTATCCTGACACATGGCCACCTTTTCTTCCCGGGCGATACGGGCATTCTCTTGGAGCTGCTGGAATACTTCTTTCCCCACGGGTGATTCTTCCATCTTCTCGCCCCGGTCAAAGGCCGCCAGCACATCCTCACCCAGATAGAGGTTGGCGTCAATGCAGAGCTTTTTCACCACCTCTGTGATTTGCTGGGCATTGATCTCTCTCATCTTCATCCTCCCTTAAAATCAAAAGAAAGCACCAAGAGACCCGGCCATCTTCTGGAATTCATCCGCAGATGGCCGAAGACGCCGGGTTCTCAGTGGCTGCCCGGAATCATTCTTTGAAGGCGGGGATTAGTCCCTTCTCCATCAAGAACTGGGTTTCTTGTCGCGCTCGCCGGATGATATCCGAAGCCTTCTGGTAAAGTTGGTCCTTGCTTAACTTGATCCGGGCTACTTTCTGTTCAATGGCCTTGAGGGCAACGGCTACAGCTTCCCTCGGGAAAACTTCCCACTCATCCATGGTGGGAAGCAGATAATCCTCTTTCAGTCCTCTATCTTCGGCACACTTGGCCAGCTCGTAGGCGGCCGCAATACACATCTCGTCTGTGATGGTCGTAGCCATGACATCCAATGTGCCCCGGAAAATCGCCGGGAATCCCAGGGAGTTATTCACCTGGTTGGGGAAATCGGACCGGCCGGTGGCGATGATCTTCGCCCCTGCCTCCTTGGCTTCCCAGGGGTAGATCTCGGGAATGGGGTTGGCGCAGGCAAAAACGATGGAATCTTTGGCCATCTTCTTGATCCATTCCTTTTTGATGACATCGGGGCCGGGTTGGGCCAGGCCGACGACTGCATCTGCCCCTTCCATGGCTTCGGCAATCCCTCCCTTCCTCTGTTCGGAATTGGTGATCTGGCAGAAGTGCCACTTTTCTTTGAAATCTTTCTGTAGCTCCTTTCTACCTTTGTGTAGCGTCCCTTTGGTGTCCACCATGATCATCTTTCCTGGGTCCGCACCGGCAGCGATGAGAACGCGAGCTGTGGCGATGTTCGCTGCCCCTGCGCCGAGCAAAGTTAGGCGAGCCTTATCCAGCTTTTTGCCGACGATCTTCAAGGCGTTAATCAACCCGGCCAGGGTTACGGCCGCTGTTCCCTGCTGGTCATCATGCCAGACCGGAATCTTGGCTTCTTTGCGCAGGGTATCTAAGATGTAGAAACATTTGGGCTGGGATAAATCTTCCAGATTGATTCCCCCGAAACATGGGGAGATCAACTTTACTGTTTTAATGATATCATCGGGGTCTTTAGTGTCCAGCGTGATGGGCCAGGCGTCCACGCCGCCCAGGTATTTGAAGAGGATCGCTTTCCCCTCCATCACCGGAATAGCCGCTTCGGGTCCGATGTCCCCCAGCCCCAACACTCGCGTACCATCTGAGACCACCGCTACCATGTTGGCCTTGTTGGTATGCTCAAAGACCTTCTCGGGATGAGCCTGGATGTCCCGACAGGCCGCAGCCACGCCAGGAGTATACCAGATGGCAAAATCCTCGAAGCTGCGCACCGCACATTTTAACGTGGAGGCTACTTTGCCCTTGTAAAATGGATGCATCTTTAAAGCGTCCGCTGATGGCTTCTTCGCCTTTTCTAATAATTGTTCTTTAGTTAACATTTTTTCCTCCTTTGGTCACTTGTCATTTTTCATTCGCCTTTTGCCTATTGCCTATCGCTTTTTTACCTCTCACTCAACTCCAGGAGCACTCCGTTGGTCGATTTGGGATGGATAAAAGCGATCTTCGCTCCCCCGGCTCCCCGGCGGGGTTTTTCGTCAATCAATCGCACCCCTTTCTCTTTCAGCTCCCTCAACGCCTCTTCGATATTGTCAACCCGCAGAGCAATATGCTGAATCCCTTCTCCCCGGCTTTCGATGAACTTGGCAATTGCTCCGTCTGCAGAGGTGGATTCCAGGATTTCCAGCTCACTTTCTCCCACGGGAAGAAAAGCCGTGGTGGCTTTCTGTTCTTCTACCGTCTCCCTCCCTGCGATCTTCAATCCTAAAATTGCACTCCAGAAAGGAGCCACCTGATCGATGGACTTGGCCGCAATGCCGATATGATCGATTTTTAAAATTTTCATCCCTCACCTCCGGCACCGTAGGGGCGACCGGACTTCGGCGAGTCGTTCGACCCGGAGGCTCTCGACGGGCTCAGCCGAGCCGCCGGTCGCCCCTAACAGGAAATTCCGTTAGACCTTTACGGTAGGTTCATACTCTCCGAAAACTTGCCGAAGAATGTCACAAATCTCCCCCAGCGTACAATAAGACCGCACGCAATCCAAGATCGGAACCATCAGATTCCCATCACCCTGCGCCACCTTCTGCAATTGCTCGAGGGATGCTCCGACCTTCTTGGCATCCCGCCACGCGCGCAGCTCTGCCAGCCTTTTAATCTGTACCTCCCGCACCCTGGGGTCGACCTTCAACAACCCTTTGGGCGGTGGTTCTTCCGTCTGCAACCTATTCACGCCCACGACCACTCGGTCTCCGGATTCAATCTCTTTTTGGTAACGATAGGCACTTTCCTGGATCTCTTGTTGAATGTATCCTTTCTCCACTGCCGCCACAGCCCCGCCTATCTGGTCAATCTTGGCAATGTAATCGCTGGCCCGCTTTTCGATTTCATCGGTCAGGCTTTCGACGTAGTACGAACCCCCCAGGGGGTCTGCTGTATCGGCAACCCCGGATTCATAGGCGATCAATTGCTGCGTGCGCAAGGCAATTTGCACGGATTGTTCCGAAGGCAGAGCTAAGGCTTCGTCCATGGAGTTCGTGTGTAAAGATTGCGTTCCGCCCAGGACACTCGCCAACGCCTGCCAGGCCACGCGGATGATGTTGTTATGGGGCTGCTGAGCAGTCAGGGTGCACCCGGCCGTTTGCGTGTGGAAGCGCATCATCCAGGAACGCGGGTTTTTGGCCTGGAAGCGCTCCTTCATGATCTTGGCCCAAAGGCGGCGGGCAGCCCGAAACTTGGCCACCTCCTCCAAAAAATCCAGATGGGCGTTGAAAAAGAAGGAGAGCCTGGGCCCGAATACATCCACGTCCAGCCCGGCCTTGATGGCCGCCTCTACGTAGGCGATCCCATTGGCCAGGGTAAAAGCAACTTCTTGCACGGCTGTACAGCCCGCTTCGCGCATATGGTATCCGCTGATGCTGATGGTATTCCAGTTGGGAACCTCTTTCGTGCAGTATGCAAAGGTGTTGGTGATGATCCGCATCGAAGGTTTTGGCGGAAAGATGTAAGTTCCCCGGGAAGAATATTCTTTTAAGATGTCATTCTGGATAGTTCCGTTGAGTTTATCCGCAGTTATACCCTGCTTTTCCGCCACGGCGATGTACATGGCGAGCAGGATGGCCGCCGGGGAGTTGATGGTCATGGAAGTGGAGACCTTGTCTAAGGGGATCTGGTTGAGGAGCACTTCCATGTCCTGCACCGAATCAATGGCCACTCCTACCTTTCCGACCTCGCCCTGGGCCAGGGGATGATCAGAATCGTATCCGATCTGCGTAGGCAGGTCGAAGGCCACGGAGAGGCCGGTCTGGCCCTGTTGCAAAAGATAACGGTAACGCTTGTTTGTATCTTCAGCTGTGCCAAACCCGGCATACTGACGCATGGTCCAGAACCGTCCGCGGTACATGGTAGGCTGCACGCCTCGAGTGAAAGGATACTCTCCGGGCAAGTTCAGGTCTTTTTGATAATCCAACTCGCCAATGTCCTGAGGGGTGAAGACCCTCTGGACTTCAATCCCGGAAGTTGTCTGGAACTCCTTTTTCCTCTCGGGGTTCTTGGCTAAAGTTTTTTCTACTTTATCATTCCAGCTTTTGGTCTGACCCGCGAGGGCCGCAATCTTTTTCTGATCAAACATAGCCCAAACTCCTTTTATCCTTCGCCTTTTACCCTTTTCCCCTTATTTTTTTGTTCCTGGTGCCTTTATCTCCTCCTCTCCTTCCGCCTTGGCCAGGTCCTCAAACTTAATATCCAACCCGCAGACGCCGACGATCTGATCTTCTTCGTCCCGAATAGGTCCAGAAACTGTCAGGCACAGACGGCCGGTAATCTTGGAAGTATAGAGTTCGCTCACATGAATCTGACCATCTTTCAAAGGCTCGATGAACCAGGTGCGGTCGGAATAGTCTTCATGCAGGCCGACCCTTTCATATTTAGCCTTGTCCACCACCTGGGTAATATTTTTGGTGATCTTACGCCCCTCCATATCCGTCACATAGGCAAATTGAATGAAGGGATGGTCAGAGACGAGCTTCTTTAGCAGAGGCTCAAGCATCCTCGGTTTCATGGATTTCATCTGCGGAGTTTCGAAGATCTCCTCGATCAGGTGGGCGGCCATCTCATGGGCGCGGGATTTGATGCGGTCAAAGTCGGAGACGAAGTACTCGGGCAGGTGCTTCCGCGCCTGCCTCTCCATTTCGCCATGGGAGATGCTGGTCACCCGCCCATCATGGTACTGTTCCATGACCCACTTATAAATCTTGGCCACCCCTGGGTGTCGTTTATCCACCCGCTGGTCTCCCCAAAGTTCCAGGTGGGTGTTAACCCAGTGAGCAATCCCGGCCAACCCAGACTTATCTGTAATCATGATGGACAGGGGCCTTTTGAGGATTTTCTCGGTATCGAAGATATTATAGATCTCCCGGCTCTTGACGATCCCATTGATATGGATTCCTGCACCAGTAGCGTTGAAATCTATTCCCACCAGCGGATAGTTCAAAGGAATGTTGACCCCCATCTCCTGCTCGGCATAGTGAGCGATCTCTGTGATCATCGTGGTGTCGATGCCGTTAGGATCTCCTCGCAGTCCGATGTACTCGATGATCAGCCCTTCCAGGGGGGTATTGCCAGTCCGTTCGCCGAAGCCGAGGAGGGCCCCGTTGGCTGCAGCGCAGCCATAGAGCCAGGCTGTCGTGGCATTGATTAGAACCTTGTGGAAGTCATTATGACCATGCCACTCTAAGAGTTCTCCCGGGACGCCGGCATCGTCGATCATGGCTCGCACCAGCTTGTCCACCGCCCGGGGCAACGCTGCCCCAGGATAGGTCACTCCGTATCCCAGAGTATCGCAGAGGCGGATCTTCACGTTAAGGCCGCTCTCCTCCCGGAGCTTCATCAGAGCCTGGGCAAAGGGGACACAAAACCCATACGTGTCCGCCCGGGTTACATCTTCGAAATGGCAGCGGGGGATGATCTCAGCTTCCAAAGCCGCCCGGACGATGTCTAAGTATTCCTCAAAAACTTGCTTCCTTTTTTTGTTGAGCTTCAAGAAGATATGATAATCCGATACGGAGGTAAGGATGCCGGTTTCCTGCAAGCCCATTTCTTTGACCAGCCTGAGGTCTTTGCGATTCGCCCTTATCCACCCGGTGACCTCCGGATAAGGGTATCCTCTCTCCAAGCACTTCCTCACAGCCTCTTTGTCCCGTTCGCTGTAAAGGAAGAATTCCGCCTGGCGGACGACGCCGTTGGGGCCGCCCAACTTATGCAGCAGGTCAAAGAGGTCAACAATCTGTTTCACCGTGAAAGGAGGGCGCGCCTGCTGGCCATCGCGAAAGGTCGTGTCGGTAATGAAGATCTCCTTAGCTGGCGAGATGGGGATGAGCTTGTGGTCGAAATCGATGCGGCAGACCTCATCGTAGGGGAAAACATCGCGCTGCAGATTTGGCTCAACCACATCTTGCAGGGTATACCGCCAGAACTTGGTGTGTTCGTGGTTCAGGACTCTACGTTCATTATCCCACTTGGCCATGGCCTTACTCTTACGGAGAGCTTTTTTCTCCCTTTGATTTTTTCCGAGAGTTCACGAAGTTGTCTCTGCACTAAAAAGTCAATGATCTCTTTATGATTATAATGGGGCTTCAAAATCCACCGCCGCAGAACTCCGAAGACCCCGCTGAAGACCAAAAAGTTCGCTTCCAAGAAGGGATCTATGGAGTCGTCCCCTACTTCGCTTAAAATCTTCCGGAAATGCTCGACGACTTCGGATTCTTTCCGCAAAATGACCTTGAGGTAGTTCTTCTTTACGTACCTGGCTTGGGTATAGGCGAGCATCACCTGATCTTCCAATTCCATGGCCGCTTCCACAAAAGCCCGGAAAGTGACTTCCAGCCGTAAGTAAGGGTCGGCGATCTGGAAAGCCCTTGACCTCACTTTATCAAAGAAGGTGGTGACGTAGTTTTCAAAGAAGAGGTAGAGGATGTCATCCTTAGAGCTGACGTAGTCGTAGATGCTCCCCAACCCGACCTTGGCCTCGCTGGCGATCTCCCTTACCGTGGCCTTGTGGTACCCCTTTTTCTTGAAGACCTTGATGGCCCCCTCGATAATCTGCCTGCGTTTCTCATCGATTAAATTTTTATCTTTGACCCGGGCCTTGACCTGCATGGACACTCTCTTAAGAATTGATGGAAAAAAGGAAAGAAATTAGCGAACGAATGTTCATTCACATTATAGATAGCCCAAAAATTCTGTCAAGACTTTTTCATGAGATATCTGAATAATACCTATCCTGTCATGGCGAACGATGGGCAAGTGCTAAGATCGACTTGATTCTGGTAGAAACCAGGTTTGCCAGGCACTGCCTTCAGCGGCTTGGGACGGGATTGAAAGCAGATACCCGACCTTTCTCCATCAATGCCAGAGAGAAAGTCCCCCTTGATTATTGAAGAGATCTCCATGCTCATTTCTTGGCCTGCGCGCCGTCATGATTGCGGAAATCAAACGCAGCGGGAAGGAAATTAAAATCATCGTACTGCGGGCTCAACCGCCATCTGCAAAGACAGATCTCTCTCTTCTACCGGGGCAAAACCACTTCCGGAATACCCTGGTATTTCCCCCCGGGAATACATGAAGGTCTGGCCGAGGACCTGGGCCAAGTTCATCATTTCCTGCCCCAGCCAAAAGAAATTCCTTGGATGGGAAGAAATCATTTGAAAATATCTTAGCCGCCAGCTAATATAAGTCAAATTAATAAAATTTATGAATTACATAAAAAAATTTGAGAGACAACCATGAACTTCCACCAACTCAGAGTTTTCTATGAAGTAGCCAAAATGAGAAATTTCAGCGCGGCCGCTGAAAGGCTCCACCTAACCCAGCCCGCGGTCACCTGGCAGGTAAAGAATTTGGAAGAGCATTATGATCTGAAATTCTTTGAAAGGACCCGGAAGAGAACCTCACTTACCCAGGAAGGAAAAGTCCTCTTCGACTTTGCGGATCAGATCTTCAACCTATCGCGGCAGGCAGAAGAAGCGCTGGCGGATTTGAAGGGATTATCGCGGGGGACTTTGAGGATTGACTCGGTATTCACTTTCGGGGATTATTATCTGCCCACCGTACTTGATGCCTTTCACAAGAAATACCCCCAGATCACCATCCAGACCCACACCGGCAACAGCAGCCAGATCATAGAGAACACTTTGTTCCATAAAAACGATATTGCCGTTGTGGCCTATGATCCCGAAAACGAAAAGCTGCTGGCCCGGGAGTATATCAGTGATCTACTCGTGGTTGTTGTTTCCCCCGGTCACCATTTTGCCCGAAGGAAGTCTATTGGTCTGAAAGAACTCGACGGCCAGCCGCTGATCCTGCGGGAGCGGGGATCTTCTCCTCGACGAATCATTGACGAAATTCTGAGGAAAAAGGGCGTCTCCCCGATGATTATCATGGAATCGGCAAGCACTTCGGCCATCAAGAAAATGGTCGAAGCAGGCATGGCCATGTCCATTCTTTCCCGGCAAGCTGTAAAGAAAGAGGTCCTGGCCCAATCTCTAATAGAGCTGCCCTTTTCAGATGCGCAGATTGCTTACCGGTTTTATTTCATCTACCATCAAGACAAATACTTCTCCCGCACCCTGAAAGCTTTTATGGATGTGGCGATGGAAGTCGCCCCGAAGCTTTCAGCCCAATAGATCCGTACTTTTCGGATTTTAGCCCACAGGTCTAAAGCGGTTCCCGTCAGTCTTCAGCAGCGGCTTTCGCGGGAGATTATTTCTTAGTAACTACCCGGAGAGAAAGTTCGGCGAGTTGGCGACTGTCTACTGGCGAAGGGGCATCGGTAAGCAAGTCAGTGGCCTTCTGTGTTTTGGGGAAGGCGATCACGTCCCGAATGGACTCAGCTCCGGCCAGGATCATGACCAAGCGGTCGAACCCAAAGGCGATTCCTCCATGAGGAGGCGCCCCGAATTCCAAAGCTTCCAGCAGGAACCCAAATTTCTCTTTGGCCTCGGCCTGACCAATTCCCAACTTTTCGAAAAGCAGGGACTGCACCTCTCGCCGGTAAATGCGCAGGCTCCCTCCCCCTACCTCAGAGCCATTGAGGACCAAGTCATAAGCTTTGGCTCGTACTTTTTCCGGGGCACTGGAAAGCAACGGTAGATCTTCGTCCAGGGGGGAGGTAAAGGGATGATGTTTAGCCATAAATCGCCCCTCGGCCTCGTCGTATTCCAACAGGGGAAAGTCTGTAATCCAGACAAATTGAAAGGTCCCCTCAGGAATCAGGTTCAATCGTTTGCCCAGATGGAGCCGCAGCCGTCCCAGGGCATCATTTACCACTTTGGCAGAATCGGCCATGAATAAAAGGATATCCCCCGGGGCCGGTTCTAAGCTATGGCGCAGGGCTTCGCGCTCTCCCTGCGAGAAAAATTTGGCCACTGGGCCGCTTAGGGCTGGCCATCCCTCGCGAGCAACCCGCACCCAGGCCAGTCCCTTGGCCCCCAAGGCTTTTACGAATTCGTTGAGGTCATCCAATTCTTTGCGCGAGAGATCGCCCTTCAACTTTATAGCTTTGACCACTCCTCCCAGCTGCAGAGGATCTGAAAAGGCCTTGAAGTCAGTGTTTCTCAGGATGCTGGAGACATCGGTCATTTCCAGGCCAAAGCGGATGTCCGGGTTATCCACTCCATACCGGGCAATGGACTCTTCGTAGGTCAACCTGGGAAAAGGTGCGGTTAGCTCCAGGCCCAGAGTATCCCGAAAAAGGGCCTTCATCATTCCCTCCATCGTCTGGTAGATATCCTCCCGGTCAATGAAGGACATCTCGATGTCAATCTGGGTGAACTCGGGCTGCCGGTCAGCCCGCAGGTCTTCGTCCCGGAAGCATTTGACTACCTGGAAATACCGATCAAACCCAGAAATCATCAGCAGCTGCTTGAAAAGCTGAGGTGACTGGGGCAAGGCATAGAATGTCCCGGGATTGACCCGACTGGGGACTAAGTAGTCCCTGGCCCCTTCAGGAGTGGATTTCGTCAAGAAGGGCGTCTCAATTTCCACGAACCCCTGACTGTGGAGGTAATCGCGCACAGACCTGGCTGCCCGGTCACGCAAGAGGAGGTTCCGCTGCATCTTTAGCCTGCGCAGGTCCAGATAGCGGTATTTCAGCCTTAAATTCTCTGCTACCTCTCCATCTTCATCAATAGGGAAGGGAGGAGGACTGGACTCGCTTAAGATCTTCAGTTCCTTAGCCTGCACTTCCAGCGCTCCGGTCTTCAGCTCAGGGTTTTCCGTTCCTTCAGGGCGGGCGACCACTTTCCCCTGAATGGCAATGACATATTCGCTGCGCAGGCCTGAAGCTTTTTCATGGGCCTCCGGGCTGAAGGCGGGATTGAAGACCACCTGAACAATTCCCCCTCGATCCCGGAGGTCGATGAAAACCAGGCCCCCTAGGTCCCGCCTCCGGTTGATCCAGCCCATCAGGGTAACTTCCTGCCCGATATGCTCCGGCCCCAGATCACCACAATAAATACTTCGTTTCCAGTCCCCTAAGGCCTCACCCAATTTTCCTTCTCCGCAAGGATTGTTTCAGGTTTCAGGTTTCAAGTTAGGAAATTTTTTACTGCATACTGCTTACTTCTTACTGCTTACTTTACTTTTCACTCTGGTGATAATTTCATCTAAAGGAAGTTCCTCTTGATCCTTGGTGGCCATGTTCCGGAGAATCACTCGCTTCTTTTCCAGTTCTTCTTCGCCCAGGATGATGACGTAGGCGCTTCTTATCCTGTCAGCCTTGCGCATCTGACCTTTCAGGCTCTTTCCCTCATAATCCAATTCTACCCAAATCCCAGCATCGCGCAGTTCCTGTGCCAGGGCAAAACCCTTCCGTTGCGCGCTTTCCCCTAACGTAGCCAGGAAAATTTGGGGATGCCGCAAAAAACTTTTCCTCTCCTTCAAGAGCGAAACCAGCCTTTCTACCCCGATGGCAAACCCGATCCCCGGAATGGAAGGTCCCCCAATTTCTTCCGCCAGCCCATCATACCTCCCCCCGCCGGTAACAGCGTTCTGGGATCCCAGCCCTCCCGCAACCACCTCGAAAGCCGTGCGGGTATAATAGTCCAGCCCGCGGACCATCCTGGGGTTGATAGAAAAAAAAATGTGCAGGTCGTGGAGCAGACTCTCAACCCGTTCAAAATGGCTGCGACAGTCGGAACAGAGATAATCCAAAACCACCGGGGCTCCGCCCAGAGCCGCCTGGCATTCTTCTTTCTTACAGTCAAAAATACGCAGGGGGTTGGTCAGGAGCCTCCTCTGGCAATCCTCACAGAGGGATTCTCGCTTGCTCTTAAGGAACCCCTGAATTTCTTGTTTGTAGGAGATTCGACATTTCGGACATCCCAGGGAATTGAGTTGCAGGTTTAACTTTTCAATTCCCAGACTTTCCAAATAACGCATCAGCATGACCAAAATCTCGGCATCCGCCCAGGCCTCCTGGACGCCCAGGATTTCCGCATCAATCTGGTGGAATTGGCGGTAGCGGCCCTTTTGGGGCTTTTCATGCCGGAACATCGGACCGATAAAATAATACTTGCCCACGGGCTCTCTTACGTGCAACCCATGCTCCAGGTAGGCCCGGACGATCGATGCCGTTGCTTCCGGCCGCAAAGTGAGCGAATCTCCGTCGCGGTCGCTGAAAGTATACATCTCCTTGCCCACGATATCCGTGGTTTCGCCAATCGAGCGGGCGAAAAGCTCTGTCCGTTCCAGGATGGGGATGCGAAACTCCGAGAAACCGAAAAGTCCGAATACTCTCCGAGCCTGCTCCTCCACAAACTGCCACTTCTCTACTTCGCCAGGAAGAATGTCCTTGAAGCCCCGGATTCCTTTCATGACCAAGGGAAACTCCTCAAAACTTTAAGATGTTTTGACTATAACCAAGAAAGGGCGGAGAGTCAAGGGAGGGCTTTCAAATGCGGAATTCGAAAACTGCAAGGAGGACCGGGTTGATTCGGCCCATCCTCTCCCTCCCCGAAGCTGTGAAATAATCCCTTAATTCACCCCCACCTTTACCCGTTGGAGTAGTAGAGCTTACTCCACAGGGCAAGCCCTCCCCTCTCAAGGGGGAGGGAATTTCTTTCTTCAATATGTTTCCCCTCTCCCCTCGCGGGAGAGGGCTTCGGCCGTGAGCTCAGCCGAACGGTAGGGTGAGGGGGCATACTCCAATTTTTTCACACCTTCCCCCATCAAGGGAGAGGGGAAGACGGGATTTCCGGATGAAAACTAAATAGCTTTGCAGGAGAGACCCGGTCTAAGAGCAGGGTAAAAAGCCTTATTCAAATTCAGGCCCAGCAGCAGAGAGGGAAAAAGTTTCAAGATCAATCGGGGCGGCCCAAAGAAGAATGCGGCCACCAGAGCCACATGCAACCCGGAAATAGAAAGAATGTGCGTCTAAATTTTGGCCGAAGATCTCTTTTTGAAGACCATATCAGCTACCGCAGAGCTCAAAAAATCATCCCGCTTAAAAGCCCCTGCAATGGGGCTTTTTTTGTTTTGGGATTTGTGATAAGAAAATTAAATGAAAGGGGGAAATATGGATGCATCTTTTGCCTGGGGTTTAGGCTTAGCATTCGCATTGGGGGCCGGACATATAACCCGAATATTTAAAGCAGAATTACAAAAGAAATGCAATATTAAAGAACCTCCGAAGTCTTTATTAGGTCCCGTAGAGGAAAAATTTATTCCAGGATGGCTGACGGGATTGATAGAACGGCTTTTTTTCACTATCCTTGTAGCCTCTAACATATCTGGAACGGGCACTGCGATGGTTGGTTGGATCACCGTTAAAATGTTTCAAAAATGGCATGGAGAACATAAAAATTATTCTCTTCTCAGGTTGCTGAGCGGTATGGTTTCGATGCTGTTTGCTTTGATCGGTGGTCTGCTCATAAGATATTGGGCCAATCCTTAGACCTACGAATGCAAGCGATCTGACCAAAGGTTTCTTTATGAGAGGTGGAGTATGAAAAGCTTAAAAACTTTCCTCGTTATCCTTCTGATTCCTCTCCTTACGCTTTTTCTTTTTGCGTCTCTTAATGCCCAGGCAGGTGAAGTCGTTTATGGGAGCGCTAAATATACAATGGGGGATAATGACACAAAAAACGATGCTAGACGGATATGCTTTCTCGAAGCGAAACGTCTGGCAATCGAAAAGGCGGGGACCTACTTGGAGAGCATGACAGAGATAAGGAACTTTCAATTAACAAGAGATGAGATCAGAACCTTCGCAGGAGCGATAATAAAAATTGATATTGCCTCCGAGGAGGTCAAATTCATTGGTGAGAGTGTTACTATTTTTATGACTGTCAAAGCAGAGGTTGATGTGGATTCCTTCCGTGAAAGGGTGAAACAAATAAAAGCTGATAGAGAATTGGAAGCTAAAGTGAAAGAACAACAAATGCAGATTGGGGCAATGGAAAATAAAATTAAAGACTTTCAAAAGAAGCTTGCAACCAAGGACCTTGACGAAGTAATAAAAGCGAGGGTGGAGAGGAAAGAGGCTTTTGAAAGAATCGATGAATTAGAAAAAATAAAATTTGACATAAGAGCAAAAACCAGAGCTGCCATTGAAAATATTGAATTAAGAATGACCCCGGAGGAAGTTGTGAGGGTAGCGGGCAAACCTCGTTCTAAAGGCGTTGATTATCTCCATTTTCGCGAATTTAATTACGGAAATGTTTGGGTAATTTTTGAAAGTGGTGTAGTCTCTTGTATCGTTAGAGCAGAGGTTTATGGGAGGGGCTGGAATTGCTCCGTATATAAATCTACATATCGCCAATATGTTGTCAAATAATTTTGAAAATAAAGTTGCCCCCCATCCTACGCCTCTCCCCCAAAAACTGAAAAGCCAGGGTGATGAGGACTGGCTTTTCCTAAAATCCAGCAATGTAATCAAGCCATAGAGAGAAAAGGTCTCTAAAAATTTGCCTTTGGTCAGCTTTTAGAGATTGGGTTGTTTGACGATCTAATGGGCAAGTTGAAGATATTTTTTAAAGCGCTGCTCCAGTGACGACATCGTGTCCTTGAACCAAGCGAGCACTTCGCTCTGCTTGTTCACATTTTGGTTAAGGTCGTTTCCTGGCGATAATCCATTTTGTTTTGCCTGAAGGGTTTGCAGAAGAACAGCTTTATTATAGATGTCATAGACCAAGCGCTTAATTTCTTCATCGCAACCGAATGCGAAATAGGCACGTTTCGTATTCCATAAAAATTCCTCCTCAGCACCTCTCGGCACAAATCCTCTCTGATTCACATTAGCCACAAAGCTTGCGATTCGCTCAAATGGATGGGGGACGGGATGGGGGACGTAGTTGGACGGCATGGGGGACGTAGTTAAATTGTTGATTAACTTTCAAGAGCTTTCTTAAGGGACTGGTTGTTCCGCACGAGCCCTTCTCCTCGACCTGCCGCAATACTGACCCCCGAACGACTAATATTCAACATTCTCGCCACTTCTGCTCCATTATGCCCCATTTCTCTTACGGCAAAATAACTTATGACACTTCGGGCGTCGGCAAACTTTTGGCTTCTGTTCCGCTTTTTCAAATCTTCGGGTTTCATTCCAAAAGCCTTGGCGATCCGTTCAATCAGCTCTTTTAGAGGCATAACGACGGGCAGGCGATCCGATAATTCTTTCTCCTTCCTTAGTTGTTCGACAAATTCCCCACTTCCCAGTACCCGTTCATCGAACGCCTGCACCCCCTCAAGACCTCCCAGTTTACGGCTGCGCAGCAGTCCACCTCCCACCAGTTCGTTTCTTTTCCCCTGAGAAATCCCATCCATGACAAACTTCCGGTAATTCCGTCTGGCAACTTTTAATCGTGTACCAAAATAGGCGAGTACTTCCTCGGTTTTCTGTCCTGAAAACTCCCGATTACCCATCAGAACCACATGGCCGCTCCAGGGATAGGAATCCAACTCTTTCATCTCTTTCACCAAACCGGCGCGTAAGGGATTCAGGTGGAGGTAACGCACCAATTCCAGGAGATAAGGATCTTCTTGGCAAACGATGGATTTATAGCGGTTCTGGAAAAGGTGACCGCTACGCTGGTGGCGAAGATTAAAATGGACCGCATAGCTTGTCAGTAATCGCCTCATCAGAATGGCTAGCTTGGTACGCTTTGGACGAAGCAGAAGGTGAGCGTGTTATGTGAAGCTCTGGATTATGTGAAGTTGGGCTTGTTCCTTTCCGGATTGTCCTTCATTTTTTCCCCCTGATCAATATTTTACTGCACATAATTGAGG
>Ga0315312_1001069_pt1 | contig 23794 bp, 22 predicted proteins | sample TDP7_MG_FD_203629 | JGI IMG/M metagenome (GOLD analysis project Ga0315312, IMG submission 203629) | Freshwater sediment microbial communities from Lake Towuti, South Sulawesi, Indonesia - TDP7 | ecosystem: Environmental > Aquatic > Freshwater > Lake > Sediment | place: Indonesia: South Sulawesi... | reverse complement strand
TCCACCCAAGGGAGTTTCTCCAAATCCTCCTCACTGCAGATACGGCAACCGCCCAAGCTGCACTGTATAACAATTCAAGCTGACGTCCCCATCGCCGGCGAACAAGATACGGACTAAACTCTTACCCGAAAGAAACTTTCATCTGGGTTGTTGACCTGAAATTCATAGATGCCGACAACCCATGGAACCGCCTGGTATAAGGCTGGTGCGCCTTCCGTCTCGATAGAAAAGATAAGCCCCTTGCGGGCCATCTCCCTGAGCCTTTGCTCTACCTCGCCGAGAACGAGCTTAGCCCGATGTGCGATAATTCTGGCTTCTTCACGATTCAGGGTGAGATGCACTGCAAGCTTCGCCTCTTTAGGTGTGAACAATCTTTTGAGCAGGCGCAATTCCACACCACTGGGGCTGGGCGGGAATCCCCCCGGGAGTTTGTCAAGATGCTGAGCCAGTCTTTCGTAAACATTTTTTGCTATCACATCCTCCTGTCTACAGAGGTCTTTTTGAAAAATATTTAACTTAGAAATACCACGGATACAATATTTGTCAATACCCCAAAGGCCATTGCGAAAATTATCTTTTGAGGATTATGACTTGAAAGGTTGTATGGTGGAACAAAAATGTAAAATCAATGTTTCAGGAAGAAGTCAGTATACCAAGTTCCATTGGTTGTAAGATTAAATCTTGGCTTCCACACTACGGTTTATAGCGGATCAATTTACCTGCTTTATTTCCAGCTTGGGCGATGTGTTCGGGCGTTGTGTTTGAAATGTTTACTTGTCGGCCGAGGAAGTCTGCTCGGGCTTTTTTATAGCAGTACCTCACAAAGGCGCTGCAATACATGGCATGGGGATCATCAACGGGGTTAGGACGCCACTCTTTTTTCGTGATTATGGCCCACCAGGTTCCAAGAAGCTCCTGAATCGGATAGAGAACCTGTTCATCTACAAGCTCAAGGGCAGTTGCAAGAATGTCGTCTCTCTGATCCTCCGATAATCCGAAGTCTATAACAGCAGCATTTTCTACCCTTTCCCTGCAGTGCTTCCCGATCCAGTTTTCCTGAGCTCCATTCCGGAGCTGTGGCTTAAAAACATTCACTTTAAGATCGGATTCAAATATATAAGGGCTCCTACTCTTTTTACCACCCTTCCCTCTTCTATCAAGCCTTAAATCTCCAAAGATGAAACAGTGAGACCAGAGAGATGCTTCTCCATCAACAGTTATGGCCTTTTGAGCTTCTCTGATCGCCATTCCTATTGTATGTTTGGTCCCAACAATTCCTATGATGCCAGGTTTATAATGTTCCGTGAAAAAACGAAGCAGATGTCCATTTATTTGCTTCATAATCCTTTTCCTCCTTATCCCAAACTCCTTAACAATCTTTCAAACATCTCATCCGTTTTCCAGAGTGTTGATTCTATGGGGTAGTTTTTTTTAATTTTTTCGTATTTCTTGCAAAGAGCGGAATATCCTATGAAGGCTTGTGGCGTTAAGTCCCAACCTTCTTTGTTAAGGAAATTCGCCTTTTCAGGAGGCATAAGTTTGTCCCATGGTAATAGCCTCCCCTTATAACCTATTAATTTTTGATACGATTTACTGTACTTCTTATTTAAGAACTCAATATACTTTTTTGAATACTCTCTTGCCTTCGCCCTATTCTCTTCAATATGGTCAGGGTCGTCCTTCCTTCCGAACAGCTTTGAGAGATATGAATGCTGAGCATTCGTTATGCCTTTGTGAGTGGCAAGATCCTGGATTCCGTGCACGGCGTATCCCAGAAAGAAGAGCCCTGAGCGAACGTCCTTTTCTGTTAAAGTAACAATTTCCCCAGTCAGATTTTTAATCCATTTTAAGTAGTTCACTTTTGCTTCTTCTGTGGATTCGGTCGTTTTTCCTTTATCGTCATTATTTGTCTGTGCGTGGGCACAAGGAGTATTCCAGTCGTAAAAATCGGGGTCCTGCGAAGCGTCTGCAACTATGTCTATTGCATTCTCATGGAACTTGAATTCTTTCAATACATCTTCTGTAATCTCCAGGTGACCCGGCTCCCAATCGCCTGTAATCCTGGAAAGCCAGCCGCCAGAAGGAAGACGGGTCTTCTTCATGTGGACCTTATTGCCACGTCTTTTGAGATACCTTTCCATATTGACCGACCTTGATGTCTTATCTTTGGGGAAGATCTCCCAGAGGTGATAGTTATTAAAACAGTAGTAGGGAACGTACTGGAAAGATTGCCCCTCTTCTGTGAGTTTGTCCGCCTCGGGCATTCGAGATGGGATATTATCGAGCGTGCTTTCAAGGATGCACCACTGACCCGTTTCGTTTTTGTAAACGGGCCAGCAATGTCCGCCCAATGACTTGCCATTTTCGTCAAAAATCTCTCCCAGAACCACCCTCACACAGAAGGGACTTATACCGCTTGCGATCAGAAGGCTTGCCAGGAGAAAGCTCCCATCCTCACAATCGCCCTCACACAATGTGTAGATTTCCGGTGGAAAGAGCCAGAAATCAGTTTTCCTCTGTTTTTCAGTATCGTGGACATACTTGATGCTCTTTGCCACAAAATTCCATATGATCATTGTCCTCTTGTCGAAACTACGGGGTCCCCTGGTCGTGGGAAGTGCCTTCTTATTCATGAGCTCCTTAAGGATTCCCTTCATAATATTATTATCTTCGAATGATATCCACTCCCTGATATCGGTCCTGATCGGCTTGTTCTGACTCCCAATAACAAACCTTTTCTTTTCTATGATGGTATCCTGAAGTATTAGATCACCCTCCCAGTTATAGGGCATTTTGGTCCTCCTTTTATTAGCAAAGGGTAAAGGGTATTGATTATATTCAATGACCCGGTGATGCAACGACTCACAGACTCTTGAAAAAAGCAAATTCCCTGCCAAATGGCTGAATGTTTAATAAGTTCTACAACAAACTGAAACTAAATAACAATTCAATTTTTTTGTGAATTCGATAACGGCAAAATTAGAGGCAAATTGCTTATTTTTTTGACAGTTGCCTATTTTTATGGGCAGTTGGTATAGTGGATAAGCAAAAGGAATTATAGGCGAAAGGGACTGGATTGCATCCGACATGGGCTTAATAAATTAACTTGAAATAGTCCTTTAAGATCCAACGGTGGTCGAAGGCAATATCTTCAGGAAGGCTCGATTCATTAAAGATGCCGATCTCTAAGGCATCGTCCTTAGCTTGAGGTATTCCTTTACCTTTTGCGATATAAACCGTTGAAACGGTATGATGTCTTGGATCTCGTTCAGGATCTGAATAAGTATGAAATTGTCTGATCAATTCCACATCCAGATTCGTTTCTTCCTTGGCCTCTCTGATCGCAGCCTCTTCTAAGGATTCTCCATAGTCCAAAAAGCCACCTGGGATTGCCCAACCATAGGGAGGATTTTTGCGCTTGATCAAAACGATTCCCTTTGATGGGATCTCGATAATGATATCGACGGTCGGGATGGGATTTTGGTGAACTTCAATCTCATTCTGACATCTGGGACATTGAATCATTCGATGGGCCATATTCCTAACCTCGATTTGCCGTGTCCGTGAGCGTGTCTCGTGTCCGCGTTAAAACTCGATTCACCCAATTATTTTTCGACCTTTAATAAATATTTTCTCAACATGTCAAGGGCAATGATGGAGGCTCTTTCACGAACCATAGAAAGCTCACCACCTAAGGGATATTCTTGATTCTCAACTCCAGATTGGGTTGACAGAGAATAAAAGGTTTCTACCTTATACTCTCCCCTCCCTTGTTCCTCCGAAATTTTACCAAACATTGCCAATCCAAGGTCCGTTTTGAACTCTTCTCTCGCCTTTTTGGCCAATAGATCGGTTAACTTTTTTGTCTCCTTGCTAAGAGCGTTGAATTCCTCCTCTGTCATTTTGAGGAATCTTATTTGAGATGAATTGAAGGGAAGTAAGACTCCCTGAGTAAAGGAAGGACTGTTTGTGCTTGCCAATTTCTGGGAGATGATACCTCCTGTGAAGGTTTCCACTACAGATAGGCTAAAACTTAACCTCTCCAACTCCTTCACAATATTTCCGTGGAGCGTTTCGTTGTCTACGCCATAGATCAGGATGCCAAGGCGGTTTCGAATTTCTTGTTCCATTTTTTGCATCAGCATGGAAGCTTCCTCATCGCTGTCGGCTTTCGCCGTAATTCTGATCTTAATATCCCCAACGGAGGCAAGGGTTCCCACCGAAGGGTTTCGGCTTTCTCTCATCAAATCTTTGATTTGAAGTCCTATGGCGCTCTCCCCCAAACCGCAGGCACGCAACACTCGGTATCGAATGACTTGACGTTGTAAATTGAATCGTTTCCGAAGATAAGGAATGACCGTATTCTCTATCAAATATTCCATCTCTGAAGGGACGCCAGGGATGGATATGATGACCCAATTGGACCCTTCGACAATAAACCCAGGAGCCGTCCCCTTAGGGTTTTCGATCGGGATGGCCCCTTCAGGGATATACGCCTGTTTCCGGTTGTTTTCCGCCATTCGGAAGCCCCGCCTTTTGAAGAGGGCCTCAATCTGTTCCATGAGATGAGGTTGAAAGATGAGGGGACGTTGCGTAGTTTGAGCAATAGCCTCCCGAGTGAGATCATCTTCTGTAGGACCGAGGCCACCCGTGGTGATGACGATTTGGGATCTACTGATGGCCCCTTGGATAACCTCCTTCATCCACTGGAGATCATCTCCAACCGTTGTCGTCTGAACCAGCGCGATTCCATTGTCTGCAAAGCGTCTTGCAATGTAGGAAGAATTGGTATCTATGATTTGACCAAGAAGGAGTTCTGATCCAATAGCAATGATTTCAGCATGCATCATTTATTATAACCAAAATAAAAGCGCCCCTGGCCCGACTCGAACGGGCGGCACACGGATTAGGAATCCGTTGCTCTGTCCACCTGAGCTACAGGGGCATCGACGATAAATTTATGACTTTCTTCCTCTTTCGTCAAGGTTAATTTTGCGAGTAAATGTTCTTATGTTTAGATGATGGCTTGGCTTGACAACGCATAAGAAAAAGAGTATGTGGACTCTGTTGGAGGAGTAAAGCATTGGGTAAACTTTTCCACGAGATCGTCGCCGATCTCAAATCTTATGTCGAGTATCTCAACGGAATGGGGATCATTGGTGTCCCTTCCTCCGAAGGCCGGGAGCGAGAGGCTTCTCCCAACTCTTCCTCTCTTCTCCGGAAGCCTCCGACTTTAGAGGAGGTCCGAAAGCAGTTGGGGGACTGTCGAAGATGCAAACTGCACCAAACCCGACGCACTCTTGTATTTGGAGAGGGTAACGAAAGAGCGAAGTTGATGATCATCGGCGAAGGTCCTGGGTACGACGAAGACGTCCAAGGAAGGCCATTTGTTGGGAAGGCCGGACAGCTCCTAACGAAGATCCTTCAATCCATCCATCTTCAGAGGGAGGGAGTGTACATCACGAACATCATCAAGTGCCGTCCTCCCCAGAATCGGAATCCAGAGCCCGATGAGATCGAGACTTGTTATCCCTTTCTCATTCAGCAAATCCACGCCATCCAGCCCCAAATTATATGCGCTTTGGGGACGTTTGCAGCCCAAACCCTTCTCAAAACAGACTCAAAGATTACCACACTTCGTGGAAGGTTCTGCGAGTTCGCTGGGATTAAGGTCATGCCCACCTATCATCCTGCCTATCTATTGCGAAACCCTGATCGAAAAAGGGAGGTTTGGGAGGACATGAAACAAATCTCCAAACGGTTAGTTGAGGATGCCAAGGCCTCTCAGCCTCGTGGGGAGAAGAGGCGATAGTTCAATTCTAATCCCCGCTCATTTAGAAGGTCCAGAATCGCAGAGGTCATCTCCCTTACCAGGAGCTCCCATATGGAAAATCTCCTCTTGGGATAGATAATATTGGGTTTTCCTTCGATTCCTACCAGTTTGGCGGTCCTTTCGATTGCGTCTTGAAGGTTTCCAAGTAGATCGACCAAGCCGAGTTGCTTGGCTTGCTCTCCAGTTAAGATCCGACCATCTGCAATCTGCATCACCTTTGCCCGATCCATCTTCCTTCCTTCCGCTACCGCCTGGACGAACTGCTGATGGACATTGTCGATCACACCTTGGATGAGCTTCTTATCTTCGGGCGTCATCTCTCGGAAAGGAGATCCGATATCTTTATGCTCACCACTCTTCAGGACCACCCCTTTGATCCCGATCTTTTTGAAAAGCTCCTCAATGTTGGTGAACTCCATAAGAACACCAATCGAACCCGTGATCGTCCCGGGATTGGCGAGGATGAGATCGGAGGCGCAGGCGATGTAGTAGCCACCAGACGCCGCAACGGACCCCATGGAGGTGACCACCTTCTTCTTTGCTTTGACCTTCAGTATCTCTCGATGGATCTCCTGGGCTGGGCCCACCCCTCCGCCTGGGGAATCGATCCTCAGGATAATCGCCTTTATCCCGTCATCTTCCTGGTATTGATTGATCTCTTCGATGATCCCGGAGGATTGGGTGATCACACCTTTGATCTCAACAATGGCAATCTTATCGCCAAAGGCGAAGCGGCCGGGTCTCCCCATATATTGTCCAATGAAGAAGATGACAGCTAAGAAGAAAACGACCAACGCAGCCATGACGGCCAACCCCACCAAAATTCGCTTCCGTTTCATAAAGCCCTCCCAACCAACTTAAGAATAACGTGTCTCGTGTTCCTGCCTACCCCTGCCTGTCGGCAGACAGGGCAGGCGTGATTCGTGATCCGCTTTCATATCAAAACAAATTGATCAGAAGTTTAAATCGGACACCACTAGTCACTATCACCACTCACCAAAGGCGCTATAGGAGCGAGATGCGAATTGTCTCGAAAGGAGCCGATTGAAAGATGCGAATGAGTTTCATCTTGACCATCTCGAGGATCGCCAAAAAGGTGACGATGAGGACTCTGTGAGAGGCTCCTTCGGGGAAGAGAAGATAAAAGGCCATGCTCCGCTTCTCCCTTTGAAGAAGGAAAAGTATCTCTTGAATCTTCTCTTCGACACTGAGGCGATCCAAAATCACTTCATGAACGTCCTCTGCCTTCGCTCGCTCCAAAATTTTACCAAAGGCCTCTACCAATTCAAAGAGGCTCACCTCCACCTTTTCTTCCTCCTCCGGCTCCTCTGGTTCCATTGGCGCAGATCGAACAAAGACATCTCGTTCCAACAAGGGTCTTTTCTCGAGCTCGGCCGCCGCCTCTTTATATCTCTGATACTCCAAAAGCCTTCGAATTAATTCGGCCCTGGGGTCTTCCCCTTCCTCCTCTTCTTCCTCAGAGGACGTGGGGAGCAACATCTTCGATTTGATATAGAGGAGGGTGGATGCCATCAGGAGATATTCGCCCGCAATATCCAGATTGAGAACCTTCATCAATTTGAGGTATTCCAAATACTGCTCCGTGATGAGGGCGATGGGGATGTTGGTGATGTCCAGTTCATTCTTATGGATGAGATGGAGCAGAAGGTCAAGAGGACCCTCGAACATCTCCAAACGCACGGTATAGGGTCTATTTTTCACTGAAGATGAATGGTTTTCCATCATCCTTCCATCCTTTGGGCCTTAGCGATATACTCCATTTCGTCCTGTCGAGTGATCACCTGTTCATCCAATCTTGCTTTGAGAAGATTGGTCAAGGCCTTTTTGATAGAGGGGCCGGGGTTGATTCCCATCTGAATCAGATCTGCCCCCCTCAGCAGTGGCTTCGTATCTTTTAGCTGAGTGAAATAGAGGGAGATGTACCGTCGGGTTTCCGTTTGGGTCGTCTTGGCCATCATGAAGAGTTTTTCTTCCGTCGAAAGGGGATCGAGAACGGCATAGATCTCTGATCGTTTCGGTCGTATGTCCGCATTGATCCAAGAGAAGATTTGAAGCAGGCCTCGATCTGCTTGACGTTTCCCATCGATCACCTTTTTACGAAGTTTATCATTCATTGCCAGTCGTTGACATAGTTCCTCGATCTCTCCCTCCTTGAGGAAATCGATGAGGCCGTAGAAGTAGATGAGCCAACGCTCATACCGCTCCTCTAAAAAAAGGAGATCGAACCAAGAGACGACATGATGGATCTGTTCGAACAGGGCTTCCGCTTCCTCATCAAATTTGATGTGGGGGTGGAGGAAACGAAACACGTGAAAATCTCTCATTCGCTTTAAGGCAGGAGTCGGGACCTCCTCCTGAAGGATCAGGATGAGTTCGGAAAAAACGCGACCTCCGGAGAGGCGTTCCATAAAACCCATCTTCACCGCATTCCTCATCAGATTCTGGGTATGTTTTGCAATTTGGAACCCCAGTCTCTGTTCAAAACGGATTGCTCGAAAGACCCGGGTTGGGTCCTCAACGAAAGAGAGGTTGTGGAGAACCCGGATCACCTTTTCTTTGATGTCTTTCACACCTCCAAAAAAATCGATCAGCTCTCCAAAGCCCTTTGGATTGAGTTGGATCGCCAATGTATTGATGGCGAAGTCCCTCCGATAGAGGTCCATTTTAATCGAACCTCTCTCCACCGTTGGCAGGGCAGCTGGCGAATCATAGACTTCCAGGCGAGCCGTGGCCACATCGACTTTTAAACCATCCGGAAAGAGAATGATGGCCGTCCCAAATTTCTTGTGCGTTCGAATTCGGCAGGGGAACTTCTTTTCAAACTCCTCTGCAAGTCGGATTCCGTCGCCCTCTACCACAACATCTACATCGAAATTCTCCACCCTCATCAAGAGATCTCGTACAAACCCACCCACCGCATACACGGAGTATCGCAATTCGTCCCCTACCCTACCAAATTCCATCAGCAGGCGGTGCAACCGTTCAGGGAATCGCTCCTTCATCAATTTGGCGATGACCTTCTTCCGAGCATAGAGGGGTTGGCCATCGAGGACCGAGGTTGTTCCTTTTACCGATTTGATCATCTCCTCCTGGAGGACGCTCATGACATCCCCATCGGAAATTGTACCGACCAGTCGATCCTTTTCGATCACAGGAAGGAGATTCTGATTCTGCCCGATGATCAGTTCCTGGACTTGAGAGAAGGGGGTTTCAGGAGAGACGACCGAGAATTCTGTCGTCATGTACTCCTTCACAGGAGCATCTTTTAGCCCGTGATGGACCGCCTTCTCGACCACCTGTTTGGAGATCAAGCCGATCACCTTTTCGTTAAGAATGACAGGAAGGATGTTCAGATTATATCGGCGGAGTATCTCCCCAGCCTCCTCCAGGGTCTCCTTGGGGGTGATGGTCTTCACCGGATAAGCCATCACATCCCTTGCCGCCCTTTTGGGCCTCACCATCTCTCTCAGCGTTTTCATCAATCGATCGTGGGCTTCGACCAGGCTCATCCCTTTCACCGTCGCCGATGCCGCAGTAGGATGTCCTCCGCCTCCGAATTCGCCTGCGACCTCTGCCACGTTCACCTCTTCGAGACGGCTTCTTCCAATCAGGTAGACCCGGTCCTCCATGCGCACGAGGACGAAGAGGGCATCCAGATTTTCCATATCTTTCAGCTTGTGGACGAGGATGGCGATATCTCCGATATAATGGTCCAGAGAAGCTTGAGCGATCACCACATCGACCCCATGAGTCGTATATCGGGTGGCCGACTGGATCAGATCGTTCAGCAGAAAGACCTGCTCTGCGGTAAGTTCTTTCGTAATGACATTGGAGAGGACATTCAGATTGGCACCCTTGCGAAGCAAGTATCCAGCCGCTTTAAAATCCTCTTCCTTTGTTGAAGGGAAGGTGAGGTTTCCTGTATCCTCATAAATGCCGAGCATCATCACCGTCGCTTCATCCGGTGTAATCTCAATCTCCTTTTCCCGAAGGATACTCAGGAGAACGGTAACCGTCGCTCCCACCTCAGAGACAATTTCCAAGGAACCATGAAGGTCATCCGAAGAAGGCGGATGATGGTCATAAATGTGGATTTCCAACGCCGGTTTGGACACGATTTCTGAAAACTTTCCAATGCGACTGATTTGACGGGTGTCCACCAAAATCAGTCGGTTCACTTCCCGGAGGTCAATATTTTTTATACGTTCCACCTCAAGGGCGTAAAGCGTGGAATGGATAAAAAAATCCCGAAGGCTTCTCTCCTGAGAGCCGGGAAAGACCAGGACCGCATTGGGGTAGAGCTTTTTAGCGGCCAGCATCGAGGCTAAAGAATCGAAGTCCGCATTCGTGTGAGTGGTTATGACTTCCATAGAAATAAACAGTGCAAAGTGCCAAATTAGCAATGCAAAGTTAGCAATGTTTTCTTTCTTTTCTGGACTTTGTTTTCAATGCTAATTGATAATTGCTCATTGACCATTTTGCATTGATCTTTTTTAACCTCGTGGGTGATAACGTTGATGAATCCTCTTCAATCGTTCTCCCGTGACATGGGTGTATATCTGGGTGGTGGAGATATCGACGTGGCCGAGCATCATCTGGACTGAACGGAGATCGGCGCCCCTTTCCAAAAGATGGCTTGCGAAAGAGTGCCGGACAAGGTGGGGGGTGATCCTTTTCCGAATGCCTGCGGAACGACCATACGATTTGATATTCTTCCAGAACCGTTGGCGACTCATCCCCCTGCCAGAGCGGGTAATAAAAAGGAAAGGACTCTCCTTCCCCTTGGCAAGCCTTTCTCGAGCCTTTTTCAAATAGAGAGTCACCCATTTCATCGCCTCGCTTCCCAAGGGAACGATCCTCTCTTTTGAGCCCTTTCCAGAGACGAGGACATATCCACCTTCTAAGTTGATCTGATTGACCGGAAGCTGAGTCAGCTCAGAAACTCTCATCCCCGTGGCATACAATAACTCCAGCATTGCCCGATCTCTAATTCCTATAGGAGTTTGTGCGTCGGGCCGTTCCAATAACCGTTCCACCTCTTTCAACGTGAGAATTTCTGGTAACGTCTTTGCGAGCTTTGGAGATTCTAATTCTTCGGTAGGATTGACCTCCAAGATCCCTTCTCCCACCCAAAACCGAAAGAAGGTCCGAATGGCCACGAGATTTCTCACGACTGTCTTGGTCGAGAGTCCCTGCCTTTTCAAGGAAAGAAGAAAAGCCCTGACATCGAATTTACCAACCCTCGAAATCTCCTCAATTCCTTTTTTCCTCAGATAGTCCAAGAATCTGTTCAGGCCGTGACTGTAAGCATCGATCGTGTTCTTGGAGAGGCCCTTCTCCACGATGAGGTAATGAAGAAAATGGTCTAACATCTGTTCCATCAAACGCGGCCAAAAGAATCAATAAAAAAGCAGAGGAAAGGGCCTCTGCTTTTTATTGATATCTTCATCCTACCTTCCGTCCTCCTCATACTCCTGTGTGGCCAAATCCTCCCTCTTGTCTCGTTGTGGGAGGGAGGTCTTCGACCTCTTCGAAAAGGGCTCGAAAAACTCGGGAGATGACCATCTGGGCAATGCGATCTCCTTGACGGACAGTAAAGGGTGACTTGCCAAAATTGATGAGAAGGACACACACCTCCCCCCGATAATCGGAGTCGATGGTCCCTGGCCCATTGACCACGCCGATTCCGTTTCGGATCGCCAACCCACTCCGGGGTCTGATCTGGCCTTCAAATCCCTCGGGGATCGCCACAGAGATCCCCGTAGGGATGAGCTTCCTCTCTCCCGGCTCCAAAGTGATTTCCTCTTCCAGAAAGGCGAAGAGATCCATTCCTGAGCAACCCCTGGTCATGTATTGAGGCAGGGGAATGGATCGGTCCTTCCTTAGACGTTTGATACGAATTTTCACCTCTTCCATCGACCCAACGGAAAGCTCAACGTTCGCTTACACTTGGGACAGTGGGGTCTTGTTGAGACCGTTTCCATCAACAGGTCCAAGCACAGTCAGGCAGAAGAACCGTTCGTCAAAGATATCGTTGGCTAGGCCGCGAACCGGCTCTTCCTCTACCTCATCAATGCCCTTGAGAACCCGCTCCACAGGAAAGTAGGATTCAAAGTAGATTTCGTTCTTCGCCAGCCGGGTCATCAGGTTGTCAGAACTTTCCAGGCTGAGCAGAAGATTTCCTTTCAGCTGTTCTTTGGCAATTTCCAGCTCCCCATTCTTAAAGGGCTCCTTCTTAAGGCGATGGAACTCCTTGAGGATGAGCTTAATTGCCTCTTGAAAAGAGGCTTCGTTTGTCCCTGCATAAACGACGACAAGGCCGGTATCGATGTAAGCAGGGAGATAGGAGTAAACAGAGTAGGCCAATCCCCGGTTTTCGCGGATCTCTTGGAAGAGCCTGGAGCTCATCCCACCCCCTAAGATGGTGTTCAGGACATAGGAGGCAAACCGTAGGGAATGGTTATATTGAAGCCCTTTGGTGCCGAGGCAGAAGTGGACCTGCTCCAAATCCCGTTTCCAGATGTTCGTCGTGGAAATAGAATCAGGTCTCACCCTCTCTCTCACCTTGTCCGACCTTGGAATTTGACCAAATGTTGTTCCGACGCAATCCACCATCTCCTGATGATGAAGGTTTCCTGCAGCGCAGATGATGATTCGGCTGGGGTGGTAATTCTCTTTAAAATATTGGCAGATCTGATCTCGATGGAATGATTGGACAAGTTCCGAGGTTCCGAAAATCGGGAAACCCAAGGGATGATCGCCCCAACAGACCCGGTTGAAGAGATCGTGGATATAATCGTCAGGAGCATCCTCCACCATCTTAATCTCCTGAAGGATCACCATTCTCTCTTTCTCTACATCTTTTACATCCATGACAGAATTTAAGAAGATATCGGACAGAAGATCGATGGCCAAGGGCAGATTCTTGTCGATCACCTTAGAATAAAAACAGGTGTATTCCCTCCCTGTAAAGGCATTCAAGCTTCCTCCGACGGAATCAATCTCCCTGGCGATATCGAAGGCCGTTCTTCTTTCTGTGCCTTTGAAGAGGAGGTGTTCGATGAAATGGGAGATCCCATTTTCATGAGGTTGTTCATCCCTGGATCCAGTGGTCACCCATACTCCGATGGAGACAGATTTAAGATAAGGAATTTCTTCCGTAATCACCTTGATACCGTTATCGAGAATCGTCTTCTGATACCCCTGGCCTGAGATAATCCACGAGGGATCCAATGAATGATCATATTTTCTCACAGCTCCACCTATATTCTATCCCCATCCTAAGGTTCTGGTTGCTCTTTCACCCCTCCGTCAGCGGGCTGTCGCATCTCCCTTAAGGCCGCCTTTCGACTCAACCGAATACGGCCCTGTGGATCGATGTCAATCACCCTTACTAATACTTCATCCCCCTCCTTCAGAACATCCGAGACCTCTCTGACACGGGTCTCTGCTAATTGGGAGATATGGATCAGGCCGTCGGTTCCAGGGAAGAGCTCAACAATGGCGCCAAACCCTAAAATCCGTTTCACCTTCCCCATGTAGAAACCGCCCACCTCCACTTCCTGGGTGAGCCTTTTGATCATATAGATGGCCTTTTCGATCGCATCGTAATTTGGGGAGGCCAACTTGACCAACCCCGAATCTTCCACATCGACCTTCACCCCGGTCTGATCGATGATGCTCCGAATATTCTTTCCCCCTGGTCCAATGATATCTCGGATCTTCTCCTGTTTGACCTGGAGGGTAACGATTCTTGGTGCATGCCGGGAGAGATCTTTCCGCGGTTCGGAAATCGCCTCCTTCATTCTCTCCAAGATATAGAGCCTGCCCTCCCGGGCTTGGTCGAGGACCTTTCCCATGACCTCCTTCGATATGCCCCCAATTTTAATATCCATCTGAATGGCTGTGACCCCCTCGGCTGTACCCGCCACCTTGAAATCCATATCTCCAAAGTGGTCCTCATCGCCAAGGATATCGGAAAGGACAGCGAACTCTCGGTCTTCAACGATCAACCCCATTGCAATTCCCCCCACTGGTGCTTTAATGGGAACACCTGCATCCATGAGCGAGAGAGTTGCGCCACAAACGGTGGCCATAGAGGAAGATCCATTCGATTCCAGCACCTCAGAGACAACGCGAATCGTATAAGGAAATTTCTCACTGGAGGGAAGGACAGGCAGGATCGCTCGCTCGGCCAAAGCACCGTGCCCGATCTCCCTCCTCCCAGGTGACCTCAAGGGTGAAACCTCTCCTACACAGAAAGGAGGGAAGTTGTAATGGAGCATAAAAGACTTATAGGTCTCCCCAGTCAGGGAGTCAATCTTCTGCTCATCTTCAGAGGTACCAAACGTGACCACTGCAAGAACCTGAGTCTCTCCCCTGGTGAAGAGGGCAGAGCCATGGGTTCGTGGAAGGATGCCCACTTCACATGAAATGGGGCGGATTTCTGAAAGGTCCCTCCCATCGATCCTCTTCTTCTCCTCCAAGATCAACTTTCTGACCAGCTTACGATTGATCTCCTCAAGGGCGATCTTTACCACCCTTTGGCAGCTCTCATCCTCGGCTCCGGACTCTCGAAATGTCGATTGGAGAATCTCCTCCAGACGCTCCCGTCTCTTTGTCTTCTCTCTGATATAGAAGGCCTCCCTCAATTTCTCTTGGGCAATGGCCTTCACCTTCTCGTAAACAGACTCTTCCGGTTTCTGCAGATCGAATTCCCTTTTCTCCATTCCAGAATTCGCTATCAGCCTCTTTTGAAGATCGATCACCGGTTTGAGAGATTGGTGGCCGAAGAGAATGGCTTCCAAAATCTCTTCTTCCTTCACCTCTCTTGCACTTCCCTCCACCATGATGATCGCATCCTCACCTCCTGCTACTACAAGATCGATGTCACTCAGATCCAGTTCATCAAGGGTGGGATTGACCACATACTCGCCGTCAATCCGGCCCACTTTGACCCCGGCAATCGGCCCATCGAAGGGAATATCGGAGAAGGAAAGAGCAGCAGAAGCTCCGATCATCCCCAAAATGGAAGGATCGTTCTCCTGGTCAGCTGAAAGGACAGTGGCGATGATCTGGACCTCGTTCTGAACCCCCTTTGGCAAGAGAGGTCTGAGAGGCCGGTCGATAAATCGGGAGATCAGAGTTTCTCGATCACTGGGCCTTCCTTCCCTTTTAAAAAACCCTCCAGGAATCTTTCCAGCCGCATAGGTCATTTCCAAGTAATTCACGGTGAGAGGAATGAAATCGATCCCCTCTCTCTTCTTGTCCGATATGACAGCGGTGACTAAGACCACTGTATCCCCATACTGAACCAGTACAGACCCATTCGCCTGTTTGGCTACCTTTCCTGTTTCAATAGAGAATGCTCTTCCACCAAAATCGATTTTTGACTTTTGAATCATAGGATTTTATTCACTCCTTTTACTCTTACAGAAGCTATTTACGAAGACCTAACTTGTCGATGACCATCCGATATCGATCCACCTTATTCTCTTTAAGGTAGTTGAGAAGCCTTCGCCTCTGCCCCACTAACTTGAGCAGCCCCCTTCGGGAGTGATGATCCCGCTTGTGGGCTTTAAAATGTTCTGTGAGATACCGAATCCGTTCACTGAGAAGGGCAATCTGAACCTCTGAAGAACCTGTGTCTTTCTCGTGGACTTTGAACTGCTCGATAATCTCTCTCTTTTTCTCCTTCACCAGTGCCATGAAATTCCTCCTTCCAACCTCCTTTGATATTCAATGGATCATGGGTTTTTGTTCGCAGAATAGTCTCAATGGACGAAAGGCGACCAACTCAGGATTGCCTCTCTGGATATCCGAGGCCCTGACCTCCGATCTCAAAATCGCAACCAAACCCTCTTCTGGGGAGGTCATCTTGAGCCATTGCCCTTTTTCAAAGGCTGGTAGGGCTTCAGGTGTAAGATCTTTCACCACCATCTCTTTACCGAAACGGAGTTTCTTCACTAAGCGATCATCTCCAATAATCTCGGGCAAACTGGACAAGGCCTCCCTTAAGGAAATCAACCAGGGTTTAAGGCCCTCCACTTTGGTGACGCCCCTTAACCTTTCCCACGGGATCGCTCGTTCGAGCGTGAAAGGACCACTTCGGACCCGCCTGAGAGAGAGGAGATGGCCGCCACAGCCGATCTTTCTTCCGATATCCTTCGCCAAGGTGCGGATGTAAGTTCCTTTTGAACAAGAGACCTGAAAACGAACGCGAGGAAGGTTAATCTCCTCAATTTGAATATTGAAGATTTGCACTTGCCTTTCCTTTCGTTCGACTTCCATCCCTTTTCTGGCCAGCCGATAAAGAGGCCTTCCGTGAATTTTAAGGGCTGAGAACATCGGAGGGATCTGATGAATTCTTCCCAGAAAGCCCTGAAAGGCAGTAAGAATCGACTCGGCCGTCACCCCTTCCCATGGTTTTCTGAGGGTGACGTTTCCAGTCAGGTCATCTGTCGTGGTCTCTTCCCCCAATTTCAGGATGGCGTCATACTCCTTGGGTTCCTCCTCTAAAAACGGAACCAATTTTGTTCCCTCATTGATCACGATGGGCAGAACGCCTGTGGCAAAAGGGTCAAGAGTTCCAATGTGGCCTGCCTTCTTCACATGAAATCGGCGCTTTATCTCCCTCACCACCTCGAGGGAAGTCATCCCTTCGGGTTTGTCCACGCTGAGCAGACCATCAATCTGCATCCTCATCGATCTCCTCTTCCATTTTCAATTGACGAATCACCTCTCCAATATGAACCGCATATTCAATGGAAGGGTCGAATTTGAACATGACTTCGGGGGTATATCTCAATCGAATCCGTCGGCCCAATTCCCTCCGGACATATCCCTTGGCACTCGTCAGCCCTTCCAACGATCTTCTCCTTTCTTCAACGCCCCCGGCCACACTGAAATAGACTTTGGCTGAGCGGCAGTCTTCAGAAACCGCAACCCTTGTGATCGTGACGAAGCCAATGCGAGGATCTTTGATCGACTTCACAAGCATTTCTGAGATCTCTTTGTGGATCAAATCGGCTACTTTCTCTGAACGTTTTCCTTCCATTTTCTTTTATCGGCCCACCCACACGACGTATCATGACGGCTATGCCGTGAGGATTTCAATCTCTGTCCCCACCATCTCGACAAGATGCATCTTTTCGATGAAGTCGATCACTTTATCTAAACTCGAGTTGACATGTCCGCGGTCATTGCCCACTGCGCAGATACCGATCTGTGCCCGTTGCCAGAGGTCGTTATCTCCGACTTCTGAGATGGCCACGTTAAACCGATGTCTCACCCGATCCATCATTTTTCTAAGGACGTGGCGTTTTCCCTTCAGGGAGTGATTCTCCGGAATTCGAAGATCGAGCTGACAAATTCCAATGACCATGTCTTTACCCTGAACAATGAACCGTAAACGATGGACGATGAACAAACAGACCGTTCATCGTATATCGTTCGTCGTTCATTGTACCGCTTTAGGTCAGCCGAGGTCGGACCTCCTCAACCTCGTAAGACTCGATGATGTCTCCGAGTTTCACATCATTAAAACTTTCGATCTTGATTCCACACTCGAGACCTTGAGCGCAATCCTTCGCATCCTCCTTAAATCGTTTAAGGGAGGAGATTCGACCATCATAGATGACCACGTTATCCCTGAGGAGTCTGGCATGAGAACCCCTCACCACCTTCCCATCCAGAACTAAACCGCCTGCGACCTGGCCTACTTTATGAATGCTAAAGAGGGCAATCACCTCGGCTCTTCCAAGGATACGTTCCTTGTAGGTGGGCTCTAACAATCCTTCCAAGGCCTTTTTGATATCGTCGATGGCATCATAGATGATCGAGTAAGTCCGAATATCGACCCGCTCCTGCTCTCCCAAGGCTTGAGCCTTCGGCCCCGGTCTTACATTGAAACCGATGATAATCGCATTCGAAGCAGAGGCTAAGTTCACATCGGTTTCTGTAATTCCACCGACCCCATCATGGAGGATATTGACCTTTACCACATCGGTGGAGACTTTTTTCAAGGCCTCTTTCACTGCCTCAATGGATCCCTGCACATCCGCCTTGATGATCACATTGAGCTCCTTCATCTCTCCTTTCTTAATCCTCTCATAAAGATCTTCCAAAGAGACCTTGCTCAACTTAGAAAGCTCCTTCTCTCGTATCTTCTCTTGCCGGTAGAGGCTTATCTGTTTAGCCATCCTCTCCTCAGAAACGACAATGAAGGTCTCTCCTGCCTCCGGCACATCCGTGAAACCCACGACTTCAACAGGGGTAGAGGGTCGGACTTCCTCGATCTTCTGCCCCTTGTCGTTCAGCATCGCCCTCACCCTTCCGTATTGGGAACCTGCGATAAAGACATCCCCTGTCTTCAACGTCCCCTCCTGAATCAGAATGGTCGCTACCGGTCCTCTTCCCTTGTCCAATTTGGCTTCGATAATGACCCCTCGAGCAGGTTTGTCTGGATTGGCCTTCAATTCCAAAACCTCGGCCTGAAGGAGGATCAACTCCAACAACTCCTTAATTCCGGTCTTCTGTTTCGCCGATACTTCAGCAAAGAGGGTATTTCCTCCCCACTGTTCTGGGGCGAGACCATAATCCACCAGGTCTTTCTTTACCTTCTCTGGACTCGCATTCGCTTTATCGATCTTATTAATCGCCACTACGATGGGCACCTTCGCCGCCCGGGCATGATCGATTGCCTCTTTCGTCTGAGGCATCACCCCGTCATCCGCAGCAACGACTAAGGCGACCACGTCTGTCACCTGTGCACCTCTCGCCCTCATGGCGGTAAATGCTTCATGGCCGGGGGTGTCAATAAAGACGACATGCCCGTTCTCTAACTGGACGTCATAGGCTCCGATATGCTGAGTGATACCTCCTGCCTCCCCCTCTGCCACGTTGGTCTTTCGAATGGCATCCAAAAGCAGGGTCTTCCCATGATCGACATGGCCCATGATGGTGACCACTGGCGGCCTTGGTTTCAACTGTTCGGGAAGATCCTCCTTCCTTTCCAGTAAGTCTTGACGTTCCAAGGAGACTTTCTCTACTTCGTAGCCAAACTCACTGGCCACCAAGGAAGCCACATCGGCATCGATGACCTGGTTGATATTGACCAAGACCCCCATCTCCATCAGTTTCTTGATCAAATCCCCACCTTTGACTCCCATCCTTTTTGCAAGATCGACGACAGCAATGACTTCGGCAATTCGAATCACTCTCTTAATGGGTTTGGGAACAGTGACCTCCGTCTTTTTCGGAGTTTTCAAGACCACCTTCTTCTTTATGGCCTTGAAGGGTCTCGTACCGATTTCCACCTCTTTCTCTGGCCGTTCCTCTAATTCGATCCCATCCTCCATCAGCATCCTTTCCTCAATGATCCTCCTCTTCCCAACTCCCTTTTTCTTTCCAGGGAAGCCAAGCGCCTTTTCTTTTTCAATCATTTCTTCCTTGAGTGGAAATTTAACCTCCACCTTCTTGGGCGTGATCTCTTTCGGTTTGGGTTCCTCGGCTTCTCTCTTCGCTTCTGCTTTCTTCTCAATGTCGATAGCAGTGACTTTAGGCCCCCTCACCTCCTCGGGAGCTCTCGGAGGAATTGCCTCCTTCTCTTCCACCTTCACTTTGATGGGGGCAACAGGGCTTACACCGGGCTCAGGGGCTTCTTCGCCTTTTCTCCTTCCCTTGGTCACCCTTGTTTGAGGCTTGGCCTCCTTCCTGGCCACTTCTTTCTCAAGCTTCGCCTCCCGTGCTGGTATTTCCTCGACCGCCTTGCGAGGCTTCTCTTCTATGACGACAGGTTCAACGAGAACGAGTGAAGGGGGTGGCGGCTCGAGCTTAACCTCCAGGCTTCTTGTCCTTCTTCGGATCACCGTAGGGTTGACTCGCTTTTCAACCACTTCCTTCTCGAAATCTCTTTCGATGATCTTCTCATCAGAGGGAGAAACGGCTTTCTCAGGCTCAACAGGCTTTTTATCCTTTACCTTCACTCCCATCCGTTTCAATTTTCGAAGCAGCTTATCATCATCCTCCATCCCTACTTCGTGGGCGAGATCGAGGACTTTAATCTTCGTCATTCCCTTCCCTCCCTTATTGCAGACCTTTCACCAAAGGATACGAGAGATCCTCCGACCATTTCTTTTTCTTCTGTGCCATTTTGAAACATAGGATATCCGGGCAGAGATAGAAGCCCCTCCCATGGACACCCTTCTTCGCACGGACGAAGACAATCCCTTCTGGAGTATGTACAAACCGTAGCATCTCCTCCTTCTTCCTCTTACTCCGGCAACCAACACAGGTACGGATTGGAACATGCCCTTTCTCAACCATTTCCTTTTTCTTCGACGTAGCGCTGGGCAGATTGGATCAATTTTTCTGCTTTTTTTGTCCCGATGCCCGGAAGCTCGAAAAGTCTCTCCACAGTCGTTTTTAAGATATCTTGAACCGTCTTAAATCCGCTGGCTTCCAATATGTTGGCGGTTTTCTCCCCCACTCCTTCAATCCGATCCAAGGGATCAAGAGCAGGATCGGCCGCAGCAGGGGCTCCTTCCTGACGAACCTCTGAACCTTCCTCCTTCTGGACTATTTGAAGGGCACTTTGGACAATCTCGAATGCCTTCTCCTTTTCGATCTCTAAAATCCTTGCCAATTCTTCAGGGTCGACCTCCCCGACTTCTTTCACCGATCGGAACCCCTCGTTATAAAGGATACGGCCGTGGACATCCCCAATATGCGGGAGGTCTTTGAACCTTTCCAAGATCTCATTGAAAATCTTCTCCATCTTCGATTCGCTCTTGATATCGATCTTCCAACCGGTCAGTTTCGAGGCCAATCGGACATTCTGGCCTTTCTTACCGATCGCCAAAGAAAGTTGATCGTCTGCCACAACCATCTCCATATCGCGATTCTCTTCATCAATATAAACCCGAGAAATTTTTGCTGGTGCAAGAGCGTTACAGACATATTTGGCTTGATCTTGAGACCAAGGGATGATGTCAATCCTCTCCCCTCGAAGCTCTTGCACAACGCTCTGCACCCGAGAGCCTCTCATCCCCACGCATGCTCCTACTGGATCGACATCGCGATTCGAACTATAGACTGAAATCTTTGCCCTCTCACCGGGTTCTCTCGCGGCGCTGATAATTTTGATCACCCTTTCGGAGAGCTCCGGTACCTCCATTTCGAAGAGTTTGATCAAGAACCCTGGATGAGTTCTCGAAAGGAAAATCTGTGGTCCCTTCGAATTCTTCTGTACATCGAGAATATAGGCTCGAATTCGTTCCCCATGACGGTATACCTCCCCTGGAATCTGTTCCTTTGCAGGCAGAACGGCTTCCGCCCTCCCAATGTTTATATAAAGACTCCCCTTCTCCATCCGTTGAACCGTCCCGCTGACCAGATCTCCTTTCCGGTCCTTAAATTCATTGTAGATATTCTCACGTTCAGCATCTCGGACCTTTTGGATGATGACCTGTTTTGCCGTTTGGGCACCGATGCGGCCGAAATCGGTATCCAGCCTAACCCCCAGGCTATCCCCGATCTGGGTCTCACTATCCAGTTCTCTTGCCTCCTTTAGGGAGATCTCAGTCAATGGATTGACCACCTCTTCCACAACCTGCTTGAATTGAAACAACTCGATTTCACCAGCCTCTTCGTTATAACGAACTTCAATCTCGCCCTGATGCCCATACTTCTTTCTCGAGGCAGTAAGCACCGCTTGTTCCAATGCTTCGATGATCACCTTGCGGTCGATCCCTTTGTCCTTTCCCACTTGCTCAATCACATAATTGAGATTGGATGGCATAATCGATCTCTCCCTTCCTAAGAAGAAGCTTCCCAGCGTCCACAGCAGGACTGAGCTTCCTGGAAAAAGAATGACATGTGACATCGCATCCTTTGCATGGTTTGTCACCATTCAATTTCCAGACTTGCCTTTGCTACATTGGATAGAGGGATCTGCAAAATCCCTCCTTCCATCTCTATTTCAATTCGGTTATCAGAAACCCCAAGAAGTTTCCCTTTAAATTGGCGTCGATTCTCTATCGGGTCAATGGTTCTTACCTTGATCAAACGGTCCCGATATCTCATAAAGTCCTTTTCGGTTTTTAGAGGACGGGTGAGACCCGGGGATGAAATCTCCAAGGTGTAAGGGGTCGAAATGAAGTCCTCCACATCCAGGCTCCTCCCCACCTCTTGGCTGATTCTGGCACAATCGTCAAGGGTAACTCCGCCCTCTTTGTCAATGTAAAGGCGAAGGATCCATCCCTTCGATTCCCTTCGATACTCGATCTCCACCAGATCCATTCCTTCACTTGAAAGAATGGGATCAGCGATCATCCGCACACGATCCAAGATTTCTTCCGACATCTTCCCTTTTCGCCTTGGAAACGAGGGTTTTAAAAAAAAAGCGGGCAGGCAGCCCGCTTTTTCAGCAGAGCTAATAATCAATATATTATATACTACAATTCGTTTAGAAATGCAAGATAAATTTTTGTTGATAAATTTTTGTTTGGGAAATCGTCCTTTGCCCTTCGTTTTCTAACCTCATTTGGAATGAGAGGGAACACATGGAAGAAAGCGATTAACCCTCCTTCTTTAGGAAGGAAGGTTGCTCTACCTCTGGACCCCGGAGAGATTGAATCTCTCTCTCCAGCCTTTCGATCGTCCTTCGGTTCTGCCGAAGGGTCCTTTTCAGTTGAAAGCGACTATAAAGCCCACCTATACCACCGATCAAAACCCCTAAAAAGACGGAGCAGAGGATGACCAGGAAGAGAGGGACTCTTGCGACCTCAAACCATTGGTAACCTTGGATGGAATAGCGGAGACTGACCTCGTCTCTGTTCTGTACTGAAAAGTGGATGGCAAAGAAGAAGACTACCATCCAAAGGATTGTCTTTACCCATTTCACTTCTTTCGGCCTCCTTTCTGACCCTTCTCTTCTCGAAAAAGATCCACAAAGGCAGAGTGAAGTTTCTCATAGGTTTTCTCCAAATATTCTGGGATGATTTTTGTCTCACCCAGCACTGGCATAAAATTGGTGTCTCCTGTCCATCGAGGAACGACGTGGAAGTGGATGTGTTCTTCTCCGGCACCCCCGACCTTCCCAACATTCATCCCGATATTGAATCCGTGTGGATGGAGGCACCTCTTCAATACTTGGGTGGATGCCTTCACCAGACGAGAAAGTTCTTCGAATTCTTTGTTGCCCAATTGATCTAAATCGATACAGTGACGTTTTGGAACCACCATCAGATGACCGTTATTGTAAGGAAACTTATTCATGATCACAAATGCGTACTGGGTTTGATAAAGGATGAGGTTCTCTTTGTCTTTCCTCTCCATCGGTTTCTTACAAAAGATACACGCCTTTTGCTTCTCTTCCAAGATATAAGCCATCCTCCAAGGAGCCCAGAGATATCTCATGGTTTACCCTCTATCGACATAAGTTTTTTACTCATGATCGCACTCCGATCTTGTGAGCGGTGGCCATGTCTGTCTTCAGTTTTGGTGTTTGCCATGGTAGTCAAGAGAGGCGATCCAGTCATTACGAAAATTAGGAGGTCAAATCCAAATTGAAATAGAGATAGCTCTTCCAGGGATCTGGGGGCTCTTTGATCCCAAGGCTCATGGTCAACAGGGGTATCCATATGGGGACTTTGGGTTTACGGATCAAGGACATCCCTGCTTCCTCAGGCGTCCTCCCTCCCTTCCTAAGATTGCATGCCGTACAGCACGTGACGACATTCGTCCACTCCGTCTGTCCACCCTTGGAGCGGGGAATGACATGATCGTATGTCAAATCCTTAGACTCAAAGGGGGCTCCGCAATACTGGCATTTCCCCTTGTCCCGAACATAGAGATTTTGACGGGAGAACTTAACAATGGGGCTTCTCTTCTTAATAAAATGGTTTAACCGAATGACGGCTGGAAGACGCAGGGCAAAAC
>Ga0315312_1001068_pt1 | contig 23798 bp, 22 predicted proteins | sample TDP7_MG_FD_203629 | JGI IMG/M metagenome (GOLD analysis project Ga0315312, IMG submission 203629) | Freshwater sediment microbial communities from Lake Towuti, South Sulawesi, Indonesia - TDP7 | ecosystem: Environmental > Aquatic > Freshwater > Lake > Sediment | place: Indonesia: South Sulawesi... | reverse complement strand
ACCAGCACCGCGACAACGAAGACCGCTTGTATCGTCACTGAGCCCTCTTTGTTTCGTGTTGGAAGATGTCGCAGGGCTATCATTCCCACTTGAGCCACGATGAGACCAATCACCCAGCCTCCGATGACCTGTGCCGGATAGTGTGCGCCAAGGTAGATGCGGGATATCCCGACCGCGATGACTATCATCGTCCCGAGAGCAGCAAGAATCCATCTTCCATAGTCTAGGGACATCCAGGCCCAGAAGGTCGTTGAGTCTTGCGCGTGTCCGCTCGGGAAACCGTATGACATTTCATCCTTCTCGATTATACGAAGCTCTACTGGCGGTCTGGGCCATTGGACAAGAATCTTGAAAAAGAAATTCAGGTAGGCCCCGAAGAGCAGGACATAGGTGACAACTCTGCCGCGGCGCTTGTCAAAACACCAATAGACCACAGCGCCTAGCCCGACGAGAAATACTTCGTCACCCAACAACGTGATAGCTGCAAAGATCGAGTTGAACTGAGGCGCGAACAAGTTCTGAAGAATCTCGATCAGTCGCGGTCCGAGAAGCAGCTCTTCAAGCGACAATGCGTCTTCAGCGGCTCGGATTGAACCGGTTGGTTTGAAGCAAGGCTGCATGGAATATGAATGCTCTTGTTCTACTGCACGAAGCAGCGGACCTACTTCGATATTCGTGACCGCTTCGCCAGGTCTTATCCCACAGCACCAAATCTCTTATGCGACAGGAAAGCTACCTGCTGTGCTACTTAGACTTGTATTGCAAGGAGGTAGGAAAAAGATCATGCCAAGAGTGATTCATTTTGAGATTCACGCCGATGATCCTGAACGAGCTGTTAAGTTCTACGAGAAGGTGTTTGACTGGAAGATCAGCAAGTGGCAGGGGCCGGTCGACTACTGGCTTGTTACAACAGGTGAACCCGACAAGCCCGGAATCAACGGCGCGATCATGAGACGGACGGATCATGGGACCACCTACAATACCATCGATGTTCCCTCGGTTGATGAATCCACTAAGATGATTGAGAAGGCGGGCGGAAAGGTTGTGATGCCCAAGACGGCGGTTCCAGGTGTAGGGTACATGGCATACTGCGCGGATACTGAGGGAAACGTCTTCGGGATCATGGAAGAGAATCCATCAGCCAAGTGAGCGCGACGAAGAAACCAGCCCATGCTCGTACGCGACTTGGCCCACGAGCAAGTCAAAGGAGTTCTTTAGAGACGAAAGCGAGAAGCACGGACGTTCTCGAGGAAGCAAAAAGGATTGTGAGAGTAGCAGAGGATAACCGTGTAACCTTGAGGCTTATTGGAGGTTTAGCGATCCGATTCCACTGTCACGGACCACATTCCACACACCTACGAGAATATCATGACATAGATGTATTCGGATTCGGGAAAGAACACAAGGGAATCTACTCAGTCTTTCAGAAGCTTGGTTACTCTCCCAATGAGATGTACAACTCGCTCTACGGCGGCACTCGCTTACAGTTCATTCATCGAGAGGGTCTCAGGAGCGTGGAGGTCTTTCTGGATAAGTTTAGAATGGGTCACACACTGGACTTCAGGCAACGCCTTAAGCTGGATGACCTGACAATTCCAATCACCGACCTTCTGTTGACTAAACTCCAAGTCGTGCAGTTTGCGGAGAAGGATGCGAAGGACATCGTGGCTGTCCTAGAAGACCATGAACTTGGACACAGCGATGATCGCGAAACCCTGAATCTAGACTACATCGTTCAGTTATGCTCGCGGGACTGGGGTCTATACAAGACAATTACGAACAACATAGCGACGATCAATGACCTGATCGGACAAGAAGCATCTGGCCTCACAGCAGGAAAAGAGCTGGTCGAGAGGCTCAACGCGATTCGGAACGCTCTCATGACGGGGAAGAAGGGAGTCAGATGGATGCTTCGGAGCCTGATCGGCGAGCGAGTACGCTGGTATCGCGAGGTTGAAACAGGCCAAGGCGAAGCTCATTGAACTTCCACAATCAATTTAATAGTGGTCTACTGGGAGTTTGGGATCGCTCAACTATCCAACGGCGAATCCGCCGGCGATGAATGCAATCAGGCCTAGCAGCATCCAGACCAAGGCTTGTTTCTTCGATGTGACCGCGTTTCGTGGCGATGGGTCTCTGACGATCGAGTAGGCCGAGTATAGGAACCCCAAGTCACAGACGAGAACGATTGGCACATACAACCAAGAAACTATCCTCAGAGCGACAGGGACCGTGCTGAGAAGAACCGCCACCACAAAAAACGACGCACCAGTCTTCGACGCGATGCCGAGCCCCTTTGCGACAGCAAGCGTCCTCACACCTCGCTTAGAGTCGCCGGCAATGTCGGCCATACCTTTGATGACCTCCCGCCCCATCCCGGCAAGAAATGCAAGCAACGCGAAGACGTACAGCGTGATGTTGACGCCGCCTATCGCTCCGCCAAAGATGAACGGGATCGCAAGGTTCGTACTGACGACAGCGTTTCCAGGCAGCCCCGTCTTCTTCCCGAACTTGTTGTAGTAGAGCATGAGGCCCACTGCCACCGCGGCGATGAGAAAGTTGAGAACGCTTAGCGCGAATGCAAGTAACAAGCCAGCCACGAGCGCCATTGCGGCGAAAGCTGCGGCCTCGGTCTTGGAGACACGTCCTGACGGGATGGGTCTGCCGGGGTTGTTTATGGCGTCGATCTCCGCGTCGATGATGTCGTTGATCGCCATCGAGCCCGCGACAATAGTGAAACCCACAAGGAATCCAACCACCGCCGAATAGGCCGGCATCGCAGATCCGAGCGACATGAACTCGCCTATGATAACGGCGAAACCCATCATGAAGCAGTTAGGAAGCCTTGCAATCCCCAAGAAGCCGGATGTCTTCCCAGCTCCTGAGACGGTAGCGGCCTTCATGATGCCCCCAATCCGTGCGTGTTATCTCGCTCTTGGAAGCCGTTGCTAGTCTGCAGACGTGTTGGCAGGCGCACTTTTAATAACGATTCTCTGGCTGTGACTGTACAGCAGCTTGGCGAGGACTATCTCATGCCCGGCAGGGTCGAGCAATACCTAATCGACAGCATCAGAAAGCAAGGCGCAATCCATCTGACCCTGCTCGACCCTGAGAAGGTGACTAGGTCCACCGCCGGGTCGATGGCGAAGGCGATAGACAAGAGCGGTTCCTCCGCCATCATGGTCGGAGGGTCAACCGCTGTATCAGTATATCATATCGACGAGATTATCAGCGCCGTGAAGAAGCGAACTCGTCTTCCAGTGATAATCTTCCCGAATGACGTCGCGGGGATAAGCAAAGAGGCCGACGCGATCTTCTTCATGAGCCTCATGAATTCTATGAACCCGTACTACATAACCCACGCACAGGCTCTGGGCGCGCCGCTAGTGAAACGCTACGGTCTTGAACCGATCCCTATGGGTTACGTCATCGTTGGCGACAGAGGGGCTGCAGCCGCCTTCGTGGGACAGGTCAACCCAATCCCATTCGACAAGCCGTCGCTGGCCCTGATCTACGGCATGGCTGCTCAGTTCATGGGCAAACGCTTCTTCTACCTAGAGGCGGGTTCCGGTGTGGAAAGGCCAGTCTCTCCAGACATGGTGGCAGGAGTAAGCAAGTACATTGAGATTCCACTCGTCGTTGGCGGCGGCATCCGGTCACCCAAGGCCGCCAGACAGATTGTGAAGGCTGGCGCTCGGGTCATCGTGACAGGGACCTTGGTCGAGAGAGCCTCACCCCAAGCGTTGCGGCGGCTTGTAAGCAGCATCAAGAAGGCCGCCTAAGGGACACGGGGTTCGCGTAGTGTCCGATGACAGCTACCTACGTATCAAGAAGACTACGCCGTACTACAACATAGTCCGGCGGCTCGCGTTTCCCTCGACCAACAAGATACTGATTTCGTTGTTCGCAGTGGACATCCTCGGCATTACGTTAGCCTTCCTGATAGCCGATCCCACAATGTTCGGGCTCCTCCGAGGGCTCTTGGCGGGCTTCACGGTCTTCCTTGTTCCAACCCTCCTCTCTGATCTCCTCTCGGCTTACTTAGTCATCCGCCGAGATCCGTTGTTCTTTCCGAGGCGGGTTGTTGCTTTGTCACTCTTTGGTAGCGTCGTGTGGCTCTTCATAATGCTGGTCGGTGCATCGGTGAGCAGGGTCTCTGGAATTCTTCCCTTCCCGTCTCATGCTTTCTATTTGGCTCTCTTTGTGGTGTTGCCGCTGCGATCGATGGCCGTATTCTCGATGTCAACCGTTAGCCTGACTAGACGTGTGGTATTTGCCGTCTCCGGCCCCTTGGCGTGCTCCATGGGACTGGCACTTTTTCTTGGGGTCGCGTCGGCTGGCCTCGCAACAAGTCTGGCGCTTGCGGCCGTTGTATCACTCGTATTCTCGTTCGTATTCCTAACCTATGTTGAGCGGCGAGGCATGCAGGCCCTTGGCGCCTCGCCGTTGAGGATTTTCAGGGCGTTCTTGAGAGACTGGCTCGATGGTAGCTTTTCCACCTTCGAAAACTATCTTGAGATATTCGGGGTAGACAGTTCGATCAACCTATGCGTTCTGACCTTCAGAGCAAAGACATCAGGCAATGTCAAGGCGACGCTGATCGTGCCCAACTTCCACCCAGGGCCTTTCCTCAATGTTGGAAGTAGCGCTCTGCCGTACATGATCAAGCGCGTCGTTGAGTCTGCCACTGGAGGTGCCGCCGCGGTCGCGCATGGTATCTCGGGTCACCAACTCAATCTTGTGAGTCAGCATGAGAATGAGAAGGTGATCGCCAAGGTCCGATCCATGGTCACTCTGCCAGGATCAGCGTCACTGGCCAGCCCGATCGCCCGCGCGACTGCTGGAAGCGCAACCGCGACTTGTCAAGTCTTCGGAAATTCAGCCCTAGTAACAATGACCGTCGCACCGCATGACAGTGAGGACATAGACCTCGAGGTTGGCGAGTTGCTTCGCAAGAGCGCTCATGGGCTCTTCAAGTATGTCGCCCTCGCTGACGCGCACAATAGCTTGGGGAAGGCGACTCTGATGAGCAAGGATAAGCTTAACGATCTTGCGGAGTCAGCCAAGCTGGCGATGAAGGCAACAAAGGGCGTGAGACTTCGTTCTCCTTCGCTGGGCGTCGGACAGTCTCTTCCGGACGGAGTTTCGCTGAGAGAGGGTATGGGACGTGGCGGCATCGTCGTCTTCTGGTTGAAGGTCGGGGACGAATCTTTCGCCTACGTAGTTTTTGACAGCAACAACATGGCCACGGGCCTGAGGGAGAGAATACTGGCTGCGCTCAGAGAGATGGGCGCCAGCGACGCGGAGGTAATGACGTCGGATACGCATATGGTCAACGGCATAGTCTCGGCGAAGCTTGGATACTATCCCATTGGCGCAGCGACTGATCCTGAAGTCATAGTAGACTCCGTGAAGACGGCTGCAGATGATGCTAAGAGAAACCTGACGCCTGTTGAAGCCTTCTTTGATTCTTCTGAAATGCAGGTGAGGACTCTCGGTCTTTCGTCTTTGGGTCAGCTGACCGGTTTTGTTCTCAGGACCGCAAGACTCACATTTGCGACGCTCTTTCCTGTAGTGCTTGTGATCGCGGCCATATCGTTCGTCTTTCTGATCTAGGTCGAATCCAATTGTCAAAGCAGTTTCATTACATGCAGCTACCACGGGAAGTGACAGTAGGCGACGACGTGCTGGGCCGAGTAGGGGAAGCGTGTCGTCGGCTCGGCTTCTCGGGATCTGTGCTCATTGTGACGGACTCCAACGTCCAACCGATTGCGGCCGCGCCTGTACGCGAATCTCTGAGCGGATCCGGGTACAAGGTTCAGGAAGTGCTGGTGAAAGGCTCATCGATTTCGCAGGTCCGCGAGGTTGAGCGAGAAATACAGAAGTTCAAGCCGAGTGCTGTAGTGGCCGTCGGCGGAGGAAAGGACATCGACATCGCAAAGCTCAGCTCCGCCAACAAGGGCGTGCCCTTTCTGAGCATTCCGACAGCCGCTTCTCACGACGGAATCGCAAGTCCGGTCGTCTCGATGAAGGGTTACAGCAAGCCCTACTCTTTCATGGCGCAGTCGCCTATCGCCATCATGGCTGACGTCGGCGTCATAGTTCGCGCACCATTCCGGCTACTTGCAAGCGGTTGCGGCGATGTTGTCGGCAAGTATACGGCGGTCAGAGACTGGAGGCTTGCGCACCGAATAAAGAACGAGTACTATGGCGACTACGCCGCCGACTTGGCGCTCATGAGCGCGAGGCTCGTAATGAGAAACGCACACGTTGTAAGAACCTTGAGCGAAACGGGCACTAGGACAGTCGTCGAGGCGCTGATCAGTTGCGGCGTCGCGATGAGCATCGCAGGCAGCAGCAGACCTTGCAGCGGCGCCGAGCATCTTTTCAGCCATGCGCTCGATGTCACAGCGCCGCACCCAGCCCTTCACGGAGAACAAGTGGGCGTCGGAACGATCATGTGCGCCTACCTTCACGGGGCGAACTGGCAGCTCATCCGTGATGTCCTGCGAAAAATCGGGGCGCCGACCAACGCGCGTGAACTCGGAATAGAGAGCAAGTACGTGACAAAGGCGCTGACGATTGCTCACAAGATAAGGCCGGATCGATACACAATCTTGGGCGAGAAGGGACTCACCCGGGAAGCGGCGGAACGTGTCGCTCAACTGACCGGCGTAGTCGAGTAGGCCTGGCGGAGAAAGTGGCAACGTTAGAAGCATTCGAACTCGAGGCGAAGAAAGCAGCCCTACTGAACGCCATCAAACACGGCGGCAAAGCCGACGCGGGAGCGGTCATCGGGAGGCTTCTGGGCGCTTACCCCGACCTGAGGAACAGGGCAGCGGATGTTCGTTCTCTCGTCTCTAGGGTAATTGAGCAGGTAAACGCCATGAGTCTGGCAGATCAGCAGAAGCTTGTGGAAGAGAGCTGGCCCGAAGAGCTGGTCAAGGAGAAACCGAAAGCAGAGCGTGGTCTTCCTCCGCTGCCGAACGTTGACAAGTATCCGAAGGTCGTCACCCGTTTCTCCCCTAATCCCGATTCAGTCCTCCATTTAGGAAACGCACGGGCGGTCATTCTCAGCCATGACTACGCTCGCAAGTACGGCGGGACTTTCATCCTCCGGTTCGAGGATACCGATCCCCGCTTGAAGAAGGCGGCCCTACAGTACTATGATCTGATACGTGACGACTTGAAATGGCTTCAGTGTTCTTGGGACGAGGAATACCTTCAGAGCAACCGTTTGGAGCTTTACTACCAATACGCGGAAGAGCTGATCAGAAAAGCCAGCGCGTACGTGTGCGAGTGCGAGCCTGAAGATTTCAAGCAGCTCGTGGAAGCCGGGCGAGCGTGCCCTTGTCGTAACGTCTCTCCCGAGGAGAACTTGGCGCGTTGGAGACGCATGCTCGACGGCGAGTACCAGGAGGGCGAAGCGGTTGTGCGTGTGAAAACAGATCTTGATCATCCGAACCCAGCGGTGCGGGATTGGCCAGCCCTCCGCGTCATAGACACGGTGAAGCATCCTCACCCCCGCGTTGGAAGCAAGTACCGAGTTTGGCCGTTGTACAATATGGCGTGCGGCGTTGACGATCACCTGATGGCGATCTCGCATGTGATTCGCGGCAAGGAGCATCTTACAAACATGGAGCGTCAGAAGTACCTCTACAAACACTTGGGTTGGCGGTATCCGGACGCCATCCACTACGGCCGCCTCCACGTCGTCGGGACGGATCTCAGCAAGTCAAAGATGATGCGGGCGCTGGAAGAAGGCGTCTACAAAGATCTGACCGATCCTCGACTGGGCACGCTGATGGCTCTGAGACGACGCGGGATCACTCCTCAAGCTCTGAGAGGTGTCGTCTACGAGGTGGGGCCGCGCCCCGTTGATGCCACGATAAGCTGGGAGAACGTCTACGCCGCCAACCGCAAGATCATTGACCCCATCGCCCGCAGGTTCTTCTTCATCGATAGGCCCGTTGTCCTCTCGGTGTCTGGAGTGAAGAATGGCCGAACCGTCAAGCTTCCAGCTCATCCGGACCATCTCGAAATGGGCACCCGGGAGATTACCGTCGGCACCAAGGATGGCATGTGTCGTCTTCTTATTTCCAAGGGGGATCTCAACATCGCGAAACTAGGAGCGATCGTGAGATTGATGGAGCTCTTCAACTTCAAAGTCACTCATGCGGCCTCTGACGGCATCACCGGGGAACTTCACAGCGAGACGTATGTTGAGGCCAGAAAGGTCAACGCTCAGTTGATTCAATGGCTTCCGGAGCAGCAGAACTGCAGGGCGTCAGTCGTGATGCCGACCGCTGAGAGGATCGACGGCCTGGGCGAACCTAGCTTGACGACATGCCGTGTTGACGAGGTTATCCAGCTAGTGAGGTTCGGTTTCGGCAGGGTCGACGCCGTAAGCGAAAACTCCGTCGCAGTCTACTTTGCCCACCAATAGACACAGTAAAGGCTGTCAAGCAGCCGCGAGACTGGGTTCGCAAGACTTAATTAATTCCCCACAGGGGAATAAAAGCCGAGGCTTCAAGTATGCTCCACATCGAGCGCGCGGCGAGAGTCCTCTCACTCTGCAATGAGACCGCACTGTCAGTATCAGAACTCGCGAGCAAGGTAGGGGGAAAGCGTGACAACATCATCGAGCTGATTAGGGAACTGGACGTCCGAGGGCTTCTGTTAAGGATCAAGGAGAAACAGAGCCGAGGGAGGCCAAGGCACATGCTGCGCACGACACCGCTCGGAGAGCGATTTGTCGAGCAGTACGGCCGGCTCTTAGACTTGCGCCTCTTCAGCAACGACAATGACATCAAGAAAGCCATCCACCACGCCGACCTCACACAGATGTTGGAAGAGCACCAAATCTCCGTCTACGCTCGGTTCCACGAGGTGAACGAGCTTGCCAGAAATATCGCAGGCACTGCGCAAGCTAGTGAAAGTTCTTGACGGGTTGCACGTCCCCTACATGCTGATTGGGGGATATGCTCTTCCAGCCTACGGCAGAATCCGTGCAACCCTCGATGTGGACGTAGCTATCGCTGCTTCATTTTCCGAAGTTGTGAAACTTCACAAGAGGTTAAGAGAGCGTGGTTTTCAGTTGCCATCGTCACCCCAACGGGACGCCCCACTCTTCATGTTGACCGATCTTAAGAACAAAGTTGAGATCGAGGTCTGGACGAAGCCAGACGGGATTGTATTCGACGAAGAACTCCTACGTAGACGAATCAAAGTTCGGCCTTTCGATGATGACTTCGAGATGTTTGCAGTCGGACCTGAAGACTTCATTGTGAACAAACTGTCGCGAAAGGACAGGGGAGTTCAGGATGAGCAGGATGTCGTGTCTGTTCTCAAGCGAAGAAAAGGGAAGCTGGACTATGACTACCTAGCCAGGAGAGCCAAAGACGCAGATGTCTCTGGGCTGCTCCGGACACTCATGGCCAAAGTCGAGTGAGACCCATGTTTGCTTTTCTTGGTGTGGGCGCTGGATCGCGGTCGAATTGACTCTCAACCGTCACAGACGTTTCCCTGACAGGCTGGCCTTCACACTCAACAACTGGATCAGGACCTTCCTTTCTCCGCCTGAGGAACTCATCGCGAAGCTTGATGTCGGAGGAGGCGATGTGGTGGTGGATCTCGGGTGCGGCCCCGGTTTCTTCACGACCCCACTTGCCAAAGCAGCGGGAAAAGTGATCGGAATCGACGTTTCCCCACGAATGCTTGAGAGGGCCGCCTCCTACGCGAGAAGATACAAACTGACAGTAGAGTTCGTTAGGAGCGACGGAACCGACATCAATCTCGGAGACCATAGCGTGGATATGATTCTCCTTAATCACGTTTTCCATGAAGTCGATGACAGACGGAAAGTCCTCAGCGAATTCCTCAGGATCATGAAGCCTTATGGAAGGCTGGCGATCGTTGAGAGAACACGCGGTCGCGGCATACCCTCAGGGAAACTCGGCCCGCCCATCATCAATGAAGCGGAAGTAATCAAAGAGCTGGAACTAGCAGGATTCAGATTCGTTCGAACGATCCCTCACGCAAGAGACTCCATTATCATCGTTCGAAAAACAGCATAAAACGAGCGGTTCCCCGAAGAAACACGATCAGCTGAAGCATCCCGCTGGTAATTTAAGTCCAACTAGGAATCTACAATTTACCTGATGAGGCAAGTCCGAATGGTGTCGAAGGGTCATGGCAAAATCGATTGTGTCGATCGTTAAGCACAGCGACCCGAGTTTCGCGGTTAAGAAATCCGTTGAGATAGTCGGTGGACTCGAGGACAAGATCGACAAGAATGCGCGGGTTCTCATAAAGCCCAATCTTGTCTATGGTGCCAGATATGAGACCGGAACAACAACGAACCCCATTGTCTTGAGAACTCTCGTTGAATTGCTCCAGCCTATCACCAAGGACATTGCGTTGATCGAGTCGAACTTCGGGACAGTCCCCATACCTGAAAGTCCCATGCCTATCTTCAGAGAGGTCAGCGAGGTCTTCAATCTCCCCGAGTACGGAGCTTTGAAGGGACTTGGGGTGAGGTTCATCGACCTTGGCAAAGAGAAACAGCGGTCGCTGAGTCTGACGCCTAACAAGATTCTGGATAAAGTAGAGGTTCCTGCGGACCTTTACGAGGGAGCTACGCTCGTGAACGTTCCAGTGTTGAAGAGTCACGGACTCACGACGGTCACTTTGGGCCTCAAGAACCTCTACGGCTTAATTCCGACCCCTCCTGTCAGGAACCGTTTGCATGATACAATATCATCCGTCTTGTCTGACTTGGCTGGACTGTTTTCTTCGATCTTTACACTCATAGACGGAAGCGTGGGTATGGAGGGCCCTGTCTCGTGCCTCGGCGCGCCTGTAGAAAGTGGCCTAATGATTGCGAGCGAGGATATCGTGGCAGCAGACAGTGTCGGAACCAGGCTGATGGGATATGCGCCTGACACCATCGGTCACATCGTTGAGGCAGCAAAGCGAGGTCTGGGAAATCTGGACGATATAGAAGTCAGAGGCGAAACTGTCGAGAAAGTCCAGAGAAGATTCAACATGGACGTAGAGTTGCCGCTCAAGATCGTGAAGAAAGTCAAAGAGATGGGTCGGGCAAAGGAAGAAGACCTACTGTCATTATACCCGGATGACAATGACTTGGTAAGACGCTACCTCAAAGCATTTCTTATGTGGGGCCCCCTAGTCCGTGACGGCGGCGTATACAGATTCGACAGCACGCTCCTTGAGAACTTCATATGCAGAAGGTGCGTTCAAACCAGCCACAGCTTCTGCGACGGATGGAAGAAAATCTAGCAAGTGAGATACTCCAAGAATAGCAGCCAGTATCTAGGGCACTAATCCCCTCTGTGCGCCCTTGCTGATGGGCGCACAGAATCACGTTTTCAAATGAAGGCTCTACCGTTCCGAGAAAAGGTAGGCTACGGGGGAGCCAGCTTGTACGGACCAGTTGGGGTTGTCCGGGCCGATGATGGTCCAAGCCCAGATGTATCCGTCGGTCGGCATCTCAATCGTCTCAATCACGTCACCATACGGATTGATGACCTCAGCTATTCTCGTTCCCTTCCGCAACTTGACTCCAGTCTCTACAAATCTGTTAACGAGCCCACCTCTGTTTGATCTCACCACACCGTAAGACATGAAATTGCCCTTGAGCACGAGCGTTTCTGTCTGAGGTTCTATGTCGCCTTGAATCATGCCTAGCTTTCTGAGAGTGTTCATGACTCCTCTGACGCCAATTCGTACTACGGGTTGGTTCTCGTCGAACCTCGACTCGAACTTTCCTTCGAGCTCGACTGTGATGCCCGGGATCCCATTTGCCATCGCCAGCTCAGCCCAGTAGAGGTCCCCTGCTTTCATGCCTGGGGTAGCGAGGTCGACCGGAGCCGTACGAATTACTGTCAGACCGAATGCCTCGGCCAGTTCCACGGTTCGCCTCTCAACTTCCTTGTCCTTGCAGGAACCTGCCAGAGTGAACATGAGGCAGGGACTGACATTCTCGTGAAGGTCCATTATCAAGGCGGCGCCCAGAGTCGCCTCATTCCAGATGAAGTTCGCAATTCGCGATGTTATGCTTCCAGTTTCGCTTCCTGGATATGAGACCGCGAGGTTGGCGCCGTCGTGAGGAGAGACGTAGTCTCCGAACTGCATCGCCAGGGGGTTCGCAATTGGAAAGGCGATTATGCTGCCCTTCAAGTTTGAAGGGTCGATCTTCTTCCTTGTCAGAGCGTGAATCGTCGCGGTTCCGGACAACTCGGTCGGATGCGTTGCGCCACAAAGCACAACCTTCGGGCCATCCTCACGACCGTTCACGACCATCACTGGAAGCGCGACGCGCGTCCCATCCCTTAATTCGACCCAAGTAGCTGGTCCCCACCGTATCTCGCCTGGTTTTGCTGAAACCTCTCCCACGCTGACAGTCTTAGCCATTGACTGCTCCCGAACCTATTTCCAACATCGTCAGGTTATAAAACTGGAACATCGTCCGCCCAACCGATTGTATAACAATTGCTTTTGAATCGTTATACAATTCAGACGCGGGAGAGACTCCGAAAGTGGAATGTGGAGCCGGGCGGGGTGTCTACGTCAAAATCACCGTAATAGTCGTCGAGGCAGTTGGAGGAGGCCCCGTAACCTCTGACAAGACAACACCCCCGATCATGACACTGTATCTAGCGTATGGAATAATCCACGCAAACCTTGCGTTTCCATCTGAATCCGATGTCCCCGGAAAATTCTGGCCAGTCCACATCAAGGATCCGCCATCCCAGCAGCAGAAAGTTGTGTTCAGCCAGACCGTCACGTTCTGGATCGGCTTGCCATACGCATCGACAACATGCACCGTCACATAGCTAAGCATGTCCGCTTCCGCGCCTACCCACTGACAAGCGCTGGTCTCACAGGACGGTTCCAAGCCCAGAATCTGCCTCTGCCAGAACACAGCTACCTCACAGCCTCGGAACTCCGCAAGAGGGTTCTCGCTTTCTCGCGTCCCCGGCGGAGGATGCTTGCCCATGTCGTAGCCTAGAAGGCAGACTTCTCCTGTATTGACGCCGCTTACCTTCCGAGTGAACAGCGGCATCCAGGACAGCAAAGGCTCATCATAATCAACTTTCACGGACAGGAAGTAATGTGCCATCAGCGCTACATCATCCGGATCACCGATGAAGGTGAGATCAAGCTCAAATTCGTCTTCACCTATTCGGCTGTGAGTGCAGGTGAAGTCGCTACTCTTGTCAACCGCAGTGATGTTAATGATTACCCCTGCCTTAGGCTCTCCGGTGGAGGGACGCTCCAGTTCGGGTTCTAGAAAGACTTTGCATGTAACTGTAGGGTCGCGAGCGATCGGAGGAGGACTGACTGTGAGCGTATACTTCGCGTGGAGCTGTCTCTCATCTCCGGTGCCGCATAGCCCAAACTGTCTAGCTCTGTTTGGACATAGAATCATCAGCCCCATTTCAGGCCAGAAGGGCTGACGCGCATGATCCTCAGCGACGATGCCCACCTCACTCCGTAGGGGAGACGAGAGATAGCCAACCAGATACGGAGAGAAAGCCAAGACGACTGCTACGACAGCTATCAAGAGACGACTGCGGCGCTTCAATTCAGCTCCGCCTTCCTTTGCCACCCTTCTTCCGACACTACTTGTCTAGGGCGGCTGAAAGCGGGCTATGGCATCAGCTTCTTACGAACCTTACTATAGACCCTGAACGCCTTCGGCTGCGGCGTACGCCTCGCCTTCTCACGTAAATAGTGGAGGGTGCTCTTCCCGATTCCCAGCTTCTGCGCCTCCGACTGAGACAGGCCTAGAATCTTCTCCCTCGGCTCACGAGTATCTGACCGTTGCAGAACCGGTCTAGGAGATGTCAAGTCGTATGATCCATGTTTCCCGAGCACATAGCGTGCCAGCTAGGATAAGACTGTGATCTGGTCACAGTATACGTACGGGCGGAATCGATTGAAACTCATTCCTCAAGAAAGAAGTGGTGAAGTGAGAATCTCGAAACTCATTAGGGCCCGGAAGGCTGAGGTCTTCGCTTGGTGTACAGACTACTCCGACTTGGATCCAGAGATCATGGAATCAAGGGGATCCCAGACTCGGAGAGTCATTTCCCGCGACAAAGAAAGGATCGTCTTCGTCGACACGTACTCGGATCCAGCGATCAAGACGAGGAGAGTGGAGGTCTCACTGTTTCCGCCGAACGAGTGGCGCGCCAAGTTCACCGACGGAAGATGGGAAGGAACCGGTATCTACACGCTCTCAGAAACCAGAAACGGAACTAGGCTCGACATAGTCTTCCGAATGGAAAAGGCGATCGAAGGATACACCGCCGAAGATCTGAAGCAACGCGCCAACGAGACCTGGGACAAGTACGTCAACGCGATCGAGAAATCCCTGCAGTCAACACGATAGTGCTTCGCTGGCGACCGCTGGGAGAATCATTAAACCCCGAGAGCGAACTATCGCAAGATGGGTGAAACAATATGACTTTCACGTACACGGGCATAAGAGTTCGAGACCTCAAACGGTCACTCGCCTTCTACAGAAAAGTCATGGGGCTAACGCAGGTTGATCGCGGAAGAATGAAAGCGGGAGGAATCTTCGTTCAGCTGAAGGACCCACGGTCCCGCCAGATGCTCGAGCTAAACTACTACCCAAGAGGAACAAAGTACTACGAACGCTTCAAGAACGGCTCCGAGCTTGATCACTTGGCGTTCTGGGAGCGAGACGTGGACACGAAATATGAGGAACTGCTCGCAAACGGCGCGACCAAGGCGGTTGAGCCGTTCTCCGAAGACGGCTATAGATTGGCTTTCGTCAAAGATCCCGACGGGATCTGGATCGAGCTAATAGGCAAGGACAGAAAAGCCAGAAAACGGGTTCGCTGAGCAACGCCGCTATTCTAAGGAGACTCTATCTCTTCTTGACGAGCACGTCGGAATCTTGCATTCGAACCTCGAAGATAGGTTCATCTCTCTTCGGAGGGGGGCCGATGACCCTCCCTGTCGTGATGTCGAAACGCCCCGCGTGGCACGGGCATGTGACCACATTACCCTCAATCGTTCCTTCGCTCAGTGAGCAGCCTCGATGTGTGCACGTATCGACGATTGCGTAAATACGGCCGGAAATGTTTGCGACAAGTGCGTTCTCGTCATTCACTTGAACTTTCTTCATTGATCCGGATGGAAAATCGCCTAGCTGACCGATCTTCGCAAACCCTTCACTCATCTGGAATCCCGCCGTCAATTTTCACTGCGCTTCAGGGGAACTTATGCCTTGCCGGCCCAAGTGTAGATTTGCGAGGGTCTCTTGGTCGACAATCAGATTAGGCAGCGGAATTCTATCGAGGGCCAGGCTGAGTCAGGCTTGCAGACGGCTGCTCGGGTTCAGAAGTACAACTATGCAGTGCTCGGTGCTGGGAGGCAAGGAACCGCGGCCGCCTACGACATGGCAAAGTTCGGAAACGCACGAAAGATCGTGCTGGGCGATATTGATTCTAAACTGGCGAAGAAGGCGGCTAATCGGGTGAATGCCCTGTGCGGGCGGAAGATCGCTGAGAGCGCCCGTGTCGACGTGAGGCGTCCAGCGCAGGTCAAGCGTTTCCTGACAGGCATCGACGCCTTCCTAAGCGCTGTTCCGTACTACTACAATCTTGACATCGCAAAAGCAGCGATTCGTGCTCGCGCCAGCATGTGCGATCTCGGCGGGCACACAGGCATCGTTAGGAAGCAGCTTCTACTGGATCAGCAGGCGAAGAATGCTGGAATCTCGATTGTGCCAGACTGCGGCCTCGGCCCCGGAATGGGTACCTCGCTCGCCTGCTATGGCATGGATCTGCTGGATGAGCCGCGTGAGGTCTACATCTGGGAGGGAGGGCTTCCTCAGAACCCTCAGCCGCCGTTCAACTATCTGATGACATTCAACTTCGAAGGCCTCGTAAACGAGTACTCCGGCATGGCCGTCTTCCTGCGCGGAGGCGAGATCGTGGAAGTGCCTTGCATTGAGGAGTTAGAATTTGTGGACTTCCCTCCCCCTCTTGGCCGGTTGGAAGCGTTCACAACCTCAGGCGGTACCTCCACGTGCCCGTGGACATTCAAAGGGAAACTCAAAGTCTTTCAGAACAAGACGTTACGGTACCCAGGCAGTTACGCGCAACTACGAACAATGCGCGACCTAGGCCTCTTCAGCGACAAAGAACTCAAGATCGACGGAGCTAAGATCATTCCCAGACGAGTTCTTCAAGCGCTTTTTGAGCCGAAGATCAAGTTACCTCGAGAAAAGGACGTTGTAGCTCTTCGCGTCAGATGCGTTGGGAAAAAGAACAGGCAGGCGGCTGAGGTGGTCCTTGATGTTGTGGACTACTATGACGATAGAACACAGTTCACGGCGATGGAGCGCACAACAGGCTGGCACGCCTCAATAGTCGCGATCATGATGGCGCGTGGTGAGACTCCGCGCGGAGCAAGACCGCTGGAAATCGCTGTGCCAGGTGATTCCTTCGTCAAACAACTGAAACGGCGCGGGATCAGATTAGCCGAGAGGACAAGCTGGGCTCGTGCTTAATGACCGCTTAGGACATTCCGGAATGAGACGCGCGCAGTCGCTCAAGGTGATAGATCGAATGACCCCGCCATTTAGACGGGCGTTATCCGCGCCGCCGCCTAAGAACCATCGCAGCCAGTACGACAGCGACGATGGATACAATGATAGGTAGCAGAATCAAGTTCGTCGTGATCTCAGCAGGCACCTTGACCTCAACTGTCGTCGTTGTTGTTAGAGTCGACGTAGCAGTCAATGTAATCGTCTGACTGTAAACCTTTACGAGACTACTGGCTAAGTCGCTTATCGCGTCGTAGGTGCCCTGCTCGCGGGCATCGTAGAGGATGAATGGATTCACACTCGCGGAGATTAAGCCGCCATGCAAAGGGTAGACGAAGAGCAAGCCTTCTCGGAGAGCTGTCTCATGAAAGAGCTTGAGCATCCTGATCTGTGCTTCGCGTGGCAGGTTCCCGAAGACCGATAACGGAGTAGGAGGCATTCCCCAATCCAAAAAGATCATCGTGGGCAGGAGACGCCCGTACACCTTTCTAATCTGCGCCTTGTATCCGGCCCAATCGTCTCGCATTGCCTGAGTTTCCAAACTCTTGAGGCTGACACCTATCGCGATGAAGTCTTGATACGGCCAAGGATCAGGCGGACGAGGATCGCTTTTCGCATTTGCCCATCCGTTGTTGACGGTCACCAGCAGGTCCTTTGCGTACTTGTTTCGCGCATAATCCTTCACGGCAGACGCGATCTGCTTCCAACCATCGATGTAGGGCTTGTCAGAGACCTTGAGGCCATATGTCCAACGGCTCCACCAAGGCACAAACTGGGGCTCATCAAAGAAGAACAAGTCGACTCCAGCATCAATCTGCTTGTATGCGTATTCTAGAATGAACTGTCTGGCTAAGGGCTTAGAGATGTCAAGAACATAGCTTCTTACTGGATCGGCGAAATGGTGTGGCGTAGTACCATTCGGAAGCGTCCACAGCATCTGCTGTTTCGCGTCAACCGTAACGCCAGTGCCGTTCGGCCAATGATCTCCGTCCACGAAGGCTGCGCAAGTTATCGCACCCATGAAGTGAACCCATGGTAGTTTAGCCTGAATCTCCCTGATCCTGTCAGCAAGTCTGGGATAGGGACTCTCTCCAATGGCACCTGAGTGGATATTCTGTTCGTAGAGGGTACCTTGCTCGTCTCGTCCCCATCTGAAGTGGGCTCTAAACACAACCTCCGTGCCTGTCTCCGCGAGGACGCTTGCTAAAGTCGCCGAATCAGTATCAAGTATGGACTCGTAGTAAGACACAACGTTTACGGAGGACAAGTCAACTACAGACGGCGAGTCAGCAGCTTTGGCTTGAGGTGGCACGCCGAACAAACACAGTGCTATCAGAACCACCGCGAGAATTCCAGTTCTAGGGCTCCAGTTGTGCTGTGAGGTTGCATTCACCGCTCGTCACAATTCGCAGATCTACAGACACTAGTAAGTATTCCTGTCACCCTGAGCTTGTCTTTGGCGCTAGCGAGTGAAGAGCTTAGGTCCAAAGTGCTCAAGTGCTTATGGGAGGAGCCACGATTTTTCCGACAGGCTAGACTTCCCGTAGAACTCAGCCGCGCTCGAAAGATGGAGATACGCTTTTCAGCGGCAGTCTCATGTCTCTCAGCATGAGAGCAACAACCGTTCTGATTCTGCTGTGTGTCGTAGCTAGTCTCTACGCGTGGACTGCTCAGCCTGCAACAGTGCAGAATGACTTGGTATTCAGTCTCAACAATTTGCTGGACGGGCGGGTCTGGACGGTTGTCACGGGCATCTTCGTACATGCCAACTTGCTTCACCTGGTCGGTAACATGATCTTCCTATACGTGTTTGGCAACACATTGGAAAGTGTGGCAGACTCCAAGCGAATGGTTTCCGCATTCTTTCTAGGCGGGATCGTGAGCTTCCCGTTGAGCTTGCCTTTCTTCCCACCCGATGCGACATTTGTGGGCGCGTCGGCTGCGATATTCACTTTGACAGCGGCGGTTATGTTGATCAAACCACTGAGGTTTTCATTCTTGCTGCTTATGCCTGTCGGGTTGGTGGCGGTTGTGTATTTCCTCTACAACGCCGTCGCGGTGTACTACCATATCCAGAGCGATGTGGCCTATATTTCACATGTAATCGGTTTCTCGCTCGGGCTGCCCCTTGGAATCGCTTGGAGTCCGCAGTGGAAGAGGAACCTGTTAATCTCGATCGGGCTGCTAGTCGCATACTTCGCTCTACTCTCCTTCATCACAACATACCTACTTCCCTCACTGCGCCAATAGTCGGACAGCGACCATACCCTTTTCTGGAGCAACTGGCAAAGCCGCAGCGTCTCATGACCGGCCTCATCATCACGTTCGGGTTTGATCAGAGAACGGAGGTGGTACGTGAGCTTTAGATCGGCCTGCTTTGTCTCAACCATTACTAGCGTAAGACACAGTTGCGCGCCAGAGCGACATTCGTTCCGATGTCCATGAGACGGGTCCCGAGTATGCAACATTTCGCATTTCTATCGCCCGGGAGTCTTAAGATGCAAGAACGGATGCTGTCCGTTTGCACGTGTTCTAAACACCAACTTCACACATCATGATAGATGTAAAGTTCAACACGTATGTTGAACTCGCATAGCCTCTAGCTTCATGGAGGTCTCGAAATGAGTATGGTATTTGGAGGGTTAGTCTGGCCGGCTGCAGTCTATTGTCCTTGGCACCAAGCCTTCGACTTCGAGTACATGTATCCCTACGTTGCTCAGCCATTCTCGCATGTGGACATGGAGCACTACCCGCTCGTCGGTGGACATTGGTATGGCCTACACATATCCGAGAACTGCAAGTACTGCTTCCAGCCGCTAGTAGCGACTTCTGATCCGCGCGTGAACTATTGTCCCAACTGCGGACGCTCTCAGTGGCACCGGATCTGAAGACGCTCGACAGAGGCGGTCAGGATGAATAGGATCCTGTAAGTCATCGCTCCTTTGCTGCCTCCAAGGTCCGCTCGCATGCTGGGCGATTTAGGAGCATACCAAATGCCTACTTCGCCTAGCTCTTCTATTCCTGTGCCAATCTACGCTTTTCTGGTCAGCGTGAATCCGTTAGTCATTCCTCGGGGTTTTCTTTTGGATTTCAACCATCAACCCGGCTTATTTCGAAAATCACCGTACCACCGTCTGTGTATGTCATTGGGTCCAAGCATTGGACATACGCCTTCGTTCTGTCGTCCCTGCCTGCCAAGCCCCACTCTTCTGGTTTCGAGACTCGTAGTGCGTTGTAATGCGGCAGCAGAGATGCAAGCGAATGCATGCAGAGTGGGATCTGCGTAACAAGCCTATAGCCGGACTCCAGTGCAAAAGTGTCGCCAACGTTGTAGACAGGACAATGACCCTTGATCTCCTTGACTCGAACTACTAAGTCCATCATGGTGCCTCGCAGTAGTATGAGTAGCCTCTCTCAGATGTAACGATGCCCCTGCTTCACGGCACGGGGTCTGATTTCACACGCTCTCCAGATACTTGCGGATCTCTCTCTCAGCGTTGTCGGCTGTGATGAAGATCGGGACGTTCTCCATTCCTGTGGCTATGTAGCTTGACAGTAGCCATCTGCCGGGCGAGAATTCCAGTGTCTTCTCCAGAATGCTCGGATCTATTGTGAAGGTTGTGCTGACGAGGCCGCGGTCGTACTGTCTTGGCAGGGTGCCGACGAAGTACGTGTGCAGCTGCTGAAGCGCGTTCGTGTTGAGGTAGGCGATTCTCTGCGTCGCTATGCACCCGCCGAGTCCGTACTTGCGGCCTTGTCTGAGGAGCGTTTCAACAGCGTCGGTGCATTCGCGCTCGATTCCCCGAGCTTCAGAGACGGCGGGAACAAACTCTTGGGCTTCATCGAATACGAAGAGGATCCATGGCTTAACCTTGAACTTGCGCTTGCGGTTCCAAAGCGTCTCCGCGGTCAAGTCAACTGCGAGCTGCTTGATTGTCACGGGATCAGAGATCGAGAGTGAGATTAGTCGGGTCGGCCCGTCGAGGAGGTGGTGGATCTTCTCAGTTGTCAGGCCTGGTCTACCCTTCTCGGCGGCTCCTCTACGAATGGCTTCTAGGAGTTCGTTTCGGGATGTTGCCCAGCCGTAGACGTTGCTCTTCTCGCTGACCTTGTACCGCTCCACGGCGTTCCGAGCCGCCGAGTCTAGGAACGCAACGAACTCTTCATCGATCTCGTTCAGTTCCGCTCGATTGTTCTTGGCCATGTATTCATTGACCGCTGACGCAATCGCCCCGAGGGCGTCGAGGTAGACCTCCTTGCCTGAGCTTTCGCTCACCATCGACTTGATCGCGGCCAGAATGTCTGCGTATCGCGGCACCACGAAACGCGGCTTGATGTATCGTTCCAGCTTGCCCTGTTCCATTATGTTTCGGAACGCCTTGACGGGTCGTTGGTCCTTCTCGAACTCCCTTGGCTTGACGAGCGAGTCGTACAGTTGGGCGGCGTCTTTGACGGGATCCTCCAAGACTATCTTTGAGGGAACTGACTTGTCCGCGAATACGTCCATGAGCAGAAACGGGTACTCCATCGAGATGTCGAATATCACGACCTTTGTGTCCTGAGTGTGGTAGATGAGGCGGCGTAGAACGTTCGACAGTAGGTTGGATTTTCCGCCCCCCGTGAAAGAGAAGACGCCGAAATGGTAGCGGAGTAGGTTCTCGAAGTTCACGTAGATCGGGACGCGTGTCTTCTCTGACTCGAACATCTTTATGACGCCGAGGCGCGGGTCCCGACGGGCGTCCTCGGTGGTCTTGAGTTTCTTCCAGTCGACGCCCATCTCGTCGAGGATTCGGCGGTTGTACATCTGATGGATCATGCTCTGGTTGAGGATGTACGCTTGCTCGCCAACTATCGGGTATGAGAACCCCTTCACGTAGCTCGGCTCACTGTCTTCGGCGATGACGAGGTCGTAGTTGATCGGGATCGACTGGATCTGTATCATCATGGTGGATTTGTCGTTGGAGTCCCAGTCTCGGACCGACTGCTGGATAATCTCAAACTGCATCGGGTAGTAGCTCTGGTCTGACAGCCCGCGTAGACCGAAATGCTCTGGCCGTATGCTGGCTATTTCTGAGAGGGTGAATCTCTCGCCTTCGTCCTTTGTTGCTCGGAAGTTTCTGACGGCGAGTATCATGCCCTCTTCGACTAGGCGCATGATGTCCCGCTGGTACTCGGCTTTGACGGTGCACTCGTACCGGGCGGTGGTGCTGATCTGGGTGGTTTCAGGGGTCGGGCCGTAGCGCGGCCGAACCGTTGCCACGCGCGCCTTGAATCGTCCGCCGAAGTCTGTGAAGTATCGGTTAGGCTCCTCTTCTCGTGGATTCAAATTCAGCTCTCCTTTCCCTAAACGTGCTCATGTAGAAGACGAACTCGCGTAGGTCAGGGTTCGTCATGATCCAGTCCCTCGTCGTTTCGACGATCCTCCTGAACTCACGGGCATGCCACTTCGCCACATTATCCGCGATGAAGAGTGGCATATTATGGCCGAACGCCTCCGGAATGCTCGTGCTAGTCATCGCGCCCAACAGAACCATGACGAGGTTCTGGATATCATTACGCGCCTCCTTATTCGGGAAGAGTATGGGCTTGACTTTCTCCTCGACGCCGCCGTACTCGTGAGAGAGCGCGCAGACCAGCTCTGGATTCAGGTCGAAGTCCGGATACACCAAACGATCCATGAGGAGCACATTACTCCTTAGCTTCGGATCCTGCTCAGCCTGCGCCAGCTGTACGTACGACTTCAAGAACAAGCGCTCGGGGCCGACTCTGTTCTGGACGGCTCCGCTGACGAACCCTTCTCGGCCGGGTTTCTCGTCCTTTCGGAGCTCGGGAACCATGGTCTTGAATGCGGTGTCGTACTCGACGAGCGCCCACGGAACCGACAGCTTCTCCCAGTTGTGAACGGACGCTGACTGAAGGAACATTCTGTCAGTGTTGGGTATGTTCTCGAGCGCTTCGCTTGGGAGGTCGAGTTTCCACATCCGCTCGCGACTGCAGATGCGGACGAGTTGTCGCCGGAAGTCTCGGGCGGCTGTGTCCTTTGTGAGGCCGATCAGGAGAACGGGTTTCTTCCAGCATTCCTCGATGATCATGTTTAGGCAGAATAGGGTCAGGAACGCCACGTCCACAGTCGTGAGCCAAGTTGGCTTGCCGGCTTTCGTGATCATCATCGGGTTCGGCCGCTCGGTCAATGGCTGGTCAAGGAATAACCGGTCGCCGATCGTGCGCGTGAGTTTCTTCATTCGCTCCCAGCTATTCCGAAACTCCATCTTGAGAGCGTAGCTGGAACCTAGCAACTCAACGTAGTTGGCCTCTTTGAGGCCGTCGAGTATCTTCTTGACTCTTCGTCTGCAGTCGGCGTGCTCTAGGCGAAGTCGATCGCAGAGCTGATCGAGAGTGAGTGAGCTCGTGTTTTCGAGTTCATAGAGAAGCCGTGGCCTGAGATAGTCGCCCCTGGGCGGCGGGAGATCCAGCTGCTTGTTGATGAATCGGTTGCGGCAGTAGGTCATGTCCTCCATGCGTACGCGTTGGCCGTCAAGGTCGTAGCCGCATAGCCCTGATTTCTCCTTGAGCTTCCTGCCGTACGCTGTATCGCTAATTAGGGCGGAGTGCTCGCCTGAGAGCGTCCTGTCCATGAGCAGGATCCGCACGTCCTCGTCTGCGACGAGCCGGTATGCGAGATAGAACTCGGAGAATGACATGATCCAGTCGGCGATGCGTGAATTGTCGAAGACGGCCTCGTCGTCAAGCGGCTTCTTGCTGTCGAGCGTGTCGATCAACGGATCAACATCGGGCACCTCGTTCACATAGAGCGGAACACAGCTTGAGATGCCCCGGCCGCTCTCCAAGAGCTTCCCAGCATGGTCAACTGACGGCGGAGCGTTCTTGTGGAATGTCACTTGACCTGACGAGACGTAGGCGCCGCCGAAGAAGATGATCAGATCGAACATGTTTCGGGCGTACTCGGTTCCGTCCACGGCGGCGAATTTCACACGCTCGGAACCGAACAGCTTCAAAGCGGTCTCATGCGCCCGTCCCGCGCTGAAGTCGCGGACGATTAGGTTTGAGAGGAGCGTGTCGTAGACGTCGCTTGCTGATGAGAAGCGTTTATTGTAGTCGGATATCCGATCGAGCGCCCCGGCTTTCAGAAAATGCCCTGCACGTTTGATCTGGCTACTCAGGTGGGAGGTTT
>Ga0315312_1001067_pt1 | contig 23799 bp, 25 predicted proteins | sample TDP7_MG_FD_203629 | JGI IMG/M metagenome (GOLD analysis project Ga0315312, IMG submission 203629) | Freshwater sediment microbial communities from Lake Towuti, South Sulawesi, Indonesia - TDP7 | ecosystem: Environmental > Aquatic > Freshwater > Lake > Sediment | place: Indonesia: South Sulawesi... | reverse complement strand
TGCCCTGCGCGAAACGATGGCGAACGCCGCGACGGTCTGTAGCAAGATTGTCAGCGAATTGACCGAAGACGGTCTAGGCATAGTCTATTTTTGCGGGAGCGGTACGAGCTACCATGCAGCGCTTGCAAGTCACTATATGATGTCATCGCTGACCAATACGCCGACTAACTCTATTCCCGCGTCGGAATTTGACTCCTGGGTTCGAACAAGGCCAGGGACCGGAAGCGCTGCCGTCATCATCTCTCAGTCAGGAGAGAGCGTCGATGCGGTGTCAGCAGCGAGAGCGGCAAAGAGGAAAGGCATCTGCTCCATCGCGATAACCAATTCCCCGGAGAGCTCACTCATCAAGACCTGTGACTTCGCTGTACTAACTCGCGCTGGCTCCGAAACCGCAGTGACGGCCACGAAGACTTTTGTGACCTGCCTCGGGGCCGCTTACCTTCTGAGTCTTGAACTCGCTGGTGTGTCAGGAGCTCCCACGACCAGCCGCGAACAAGTTTCGCTTCTCCGTGGGGAGTTGTCGAACTCCCCGATGGTTGTCCAAGAGACCATCCGGAAGTGCAAAGACAGGGCTGAGATTCTCGCTAGGAGGTTCGCAAAGGATTCTCTGTTCTTCCTGCTTGGAAGAGGTGCGAACTACGCGACAGCGCTCGAAGGAGCGCTCAAACTGAAGGAGTCATCGAACGTGATGGCGGAAGGACATGCGGCGAGGGAATTCCTTCATGGGCCGATGCAGCTCGTTGACGAAAAGACCCCTGTGGTGGTGATCTCAACGAGAAGTGACTATGAATCGCTTGGACCGCTCTCGGAGAGCTTCAGGCGGCTCGGCGCGCCAGTCGTGTGGGTCAGTGAGACCGAGACCGGCAAGGATCAGCGGGAAAACTTGCAGGTCGCAGGAGGTCTGTCTGAAGCCCTGAGCCCACTTGCATTTATAGTGCCAATTCAGCTATTTGCTTACTACAGTGCTGTATCTCGTGGGCTTAACCCAGACAAGCCGACAAAGCTCAGTAAGGTGGTAAAGTGACTTGAAAGTCGAGTCGCTCGTGTTCGCCGTGGATGACGTTCTCTATGACATGTCTCAACAGCTCAGCGCTTCGCGGATGAGCGCTGTCAAGGCCATGAGAGAGGCTGGACTTCCGGTGGACATAGAGACCGCCTACCGTACATTGGAAGAGATCGTCAAAGAGACCGGCCCAGACCACACGAGGCATTTCGACAGCCTACTGGAGCGTCTCGGCCTCAACTGGAACCCTGAGGTCATCGCCGCCGGCGTGGTCGCCTACCGCGCGACAAGTCCGGTTCACCTGAAACCGTTTCCGGACACGGTTCCGACGCTTCTGAAGCTCAGAGACAGCGGATACAGACTTGGCGTGTCATCCAAGGGTCGAGCCGTGAAGCAATGGCAGAAGCTCATCCAGTTGGGCTTGGAGCACATGTTCCACGCGGTTACGATATCAGAAGAGACAGGATCGGAAGAGCTCACCGGGGAGACACTCCTGAAGACCCTCGAGAAACTCGATGTCAAACCGGAGAGGAGCATCTTCGTCGGCTGTGACCTCTCGAAGGAGGTCGCGATCGCCAATGGGGTCAAGATGACGACGGTATGGATGAAGACCGGTGCGAAACGGACAACTAGCCCAAGAGGCGCCGGTGAAACTCCGTCCTACGAGATTGAGAGACTCTCTGATCTGCTCGGCATTCTGGAAAGGCCAGCTTGAAGGACATGAAGTTGAACATTCGCCAGTTACTCATCAGAGCCTGGTACTATTCCAGGATCGGCTACACGACCTATCTGACGTTCCTTCTGGGGGATGGGACAGGCTCTTACAGGGAGAAGGCCCGACCTTGCTCGTGACGGTAGCCTACACTCCAATCTAACGGGCAGCCAGACTCACGTACTATCTTACGTAGGTTCCGTTTCCCCTCACAGGTTCATAGTCCATGAGTCCATCTGATGTGCTCCTGTTGAGGCTTGTCGAGGTCGGTCTTGGGTTCCGCGATCAGGTCTTCAATCGCGCGGTGGATCTGCTCTGAGAATGGCTTGCGCGATTTTCGCCGCAGCGAGGGTCATCGACTCGGATCGAGATTCCTCCGGGCCGACCATATCATCGAGGATAGTTCCCTCTGGATGCCTATTGAGGTCTGAGCTCAAGAATCGGCTGAAGCTGCTCGCGTCTCTTCAACAGTGACGCCACCTTGCCGGTCTTCCTTCCAATCGTAGTGATCTTGAACACTGCAAGGTTCTCGCGTGCGGCTGGCCGACTCTCGTTCATTTCCGAAATCCCGGTTTTAGAAGGCGGAGCCTAGCATTTTCGTTTCTCTAAGTTGGAACAAAGGCATTTATTCGTCTTCAGTGGAATTCGCGACTGCTGCTGGTTCGTGATTAATCCCTTGTCTAATGAGGCTCATCTCTATCTCGCGAAGTTCCTCTCGGCCCTCGGAGTCTACGGGCATGGAGTTCTCTTGGGCCTAGTATTAGGGATCCCGTGGCTTATCGTGGCTGCGGAATCTTTGTGGATCAGGCGCGGTGACGACCGGTACAAAGGCCTAGCGTTCACTTGGATGAAGGTGCTTGCGATTGTTTTTGGAACGGGCGCGGCTTCCGGAACCCTGATGGAGTTCGGGCTCTTCACCGTTTGGCCTGAGTTCATCAGGCTGGGAGGTCAGTACCTGTTCTACCCGTTCTTCTTGGAGGTCTTCGCGTTCCTGGCCGAGGTCACCTTGCTTGTTCTGTACTGGGCCTCTTGGAGCAAGATGGCGGGAACCTGGGCTCATGTTGCCATCGGCATAGGCGTCGCCCTGGCTTCAAACATCTCCGGATTCTTGATCACAAGCGTCAACGTGTTCATGCAATACCCAATGCTTGGAGCCTCCGTCGCGAATGGGCAATTGCAGGTGGATGTGATTCGAGCGTTCATGAACGAGGTATCTGCGATAGTCGCTTCCCATGCCGTGCTGGGCGGCTGGGTCTATGCGTTCGGTTTGGTAATCGCGCTGTATGCCTACAAGCTACTGCGCGGAATCGGCGACCAGCAACTGAACTGGGCGGCATTCAAGCTTGCGAGTGTGGCCTTTGCGATCCCGATTCCTGTCAATGCGCTCCTCGGTGACCAGCAAGGCAAGATGCTTGCCAAGTACACGCCCGCGTCTTTGGCCGCTCTCGAGGGAGCATACGAGACCATCCCGTCTGGGTTTCCGAACTTCTTGGCATATGGCGACTGGAACACGCCGATCAAAGGGCTGATCGAGTATCCGGTCGATTTTCAGCATCCGATCTTGTACCTTCAGTGGTACACGAAAATAGGGCTCGCTGCGCTGATGGGCCTGATCGCACTCATCATACTTCTGAAAGTGATTAGAGGCAAGTCAGTATCGAATAAGTGGTTGGGGCTGGCGATCTTCAACTCCTTTTTTGCGATCACTGTCAACGTCTTAGGCTGGTACATCAAGGAGGTCGGGAGGCAACCCTGGGTCATCTATGGCCTGGTGAAGGTTCCGGACATCCTGTCACCCACGTTCGCGATCACACCCGCTGTGGTGATAATGATCTCGGGTCTTCTCCTCATTGCGATCCTTGGAATATCGTACACCGTATACATGATCGTCTACAAGGAGTGATAGGAAATGACCGCCGTAGATACCGCCTTGTCCCTGTTCGCCTTCACAATGTTCACCCACATTTTGGGCGCCAGCTTGGTCCTCGGGTTCTCATGGTTTGCTTTCGTGTTCGAGGTGATAGGCCGCAGACGGAACGACGGAGTCTATGTACAGTCGAGCAAGTCCGTCTCAAAGGCTATTGTGCTGATCTACGCTACAATCGGGTCGCTGGGCACGGCAATAACAGTCGAGCTGTTCGCGCTTTGGCCGGGTTTTATGAAGACCCTTGGGGTGCTGCTGTGGTGGCCGCTTGCTTTCGTGGCGGCAATGATCGTGTCCAATTTCTTCCTAATCGCGATCTACTGGTACACGTTCGACAGGATCAGAGCAGGTGTCCACGTCACAATCGGCTTTCTGATGGCGCTAACCTCTTCGCTAATCCCTTTCAACTTCAGGACAATAATCGTCTTCGCGAACCAGCCGATTGGGATCGTCGGCAACCAGGTCGAGAACATCCTACTATATACGAATCCGAGTCTGCCACCGCTGTACGCTCACACGATCTTTGCGTCTCTGTCAACGGCGGGCTTCGTGCTCTGTGCGGCTTCAGCGTTGGCAAGGCATATGAACCGAGGCGATGCTAGCGTCAGCGCAAAGCTCTCCGAGCACGGGCTCACAGCTGGGCTCGGATTCCTTGTTCCCCAAGCCCTCGCCGGCGCATGGTATATCTGGACTCTGGGAGGCAATGTGCCCAGAATGTTCGCGGCTCTCACCGGATTGTTCACACAACACTCAGGCGTAGATGCTGCTGAGATAGGGCTGCCTAATTTCTTCGCAACGAAGCTGGTCTTGGTGGGATATCTCTTCATCGCGGGAATATGGCTGAGGAACGCACACCAACAGCAAGCGCTGTCGAACCTGACGACGGCCGCTGCAACAAGCGTCGGACTGCTTTCGTCAGCAATCATAATCATAGGGGAAACGATGCAAGAGTACAGTCATCTTCCGTACCTTGTCATCAACCAGTTCACGGTTGAGGAGTTTCTCAATGCCGCGTTTCCGCTCGCGGTCCCGGCTGCAGGTCTGTTCGTAGCCGGATTCGTAGTCTTCATAGTCGTTCTCTTCGCTGTACTGTACGTCGCCTACATCAAGAAATAGGCTGTTGACCTGTTGCCCACAAGGGTCGTCCTCGATTTCCTCTCAGTCGACTCAAGCTGTGTTTATCTGTCGAGAATGGATCACTACCTTCTGTCAAATCCAGTAGTATGGTCGATCGCGCGATGAATACAGCTCGGAGGGTAGCCTTGACGGCTGCGATGGCAGGGTTGGCAAACGTACTGGCGCTGTTTTCGGTTCCGGTTCCTCTCTCACCATTTGAAACTCGCCTCCACTTGATCCAGTTGCCAATCCTCTTGGCTGGGATTCTTGCAGGTCCGTGGGTAGGTGCATCGTCAGGGCTGCTGGGCGCGCTTCTGACGACATACCAAGTCGGGATACCGTTCATTGTGGGCGGGAACGCAATCTTGGGCGGCGTTGCCGGGTACCTGGTTTCGAGAGGATCGCACCCCATAACGGCCTCGGTATTCGCACTTGCGGTTCAGCTGCCTTATGTCGCTTTGACGGATCTTCTCTATCTGCAGTGGCCAATTGTTCAGATAATTCTGGTCAAGTTGAGCGTGGAGACCCTAATCTGCGCCGTCATAGCGTCCTTCATCGCACGCTCGGCAGCCGTTAGGAACCTCGTATCGGGTCTACGCGCTTAACCGGACGAGATAGCCCATGTAGGGGCGCTGTGGCACTTTCAACGATACTAGCTAGGGCCGGATCGGCGTTTTCAGATCTTTTCCCGACATCTCGATCAGGACATGGTGTTGATAGCCTGCGCTCAGCCCTCATGGTTGTTTCCCGGAGCAATTCGGACAGAGCTCGGCCTCCTCGGGTATCTTCGTTCCACAATGGATACAGTATTTAGTCCGGGATGGAACTGCGACCAAGGCGGCCGGTGATGGCTTGGAGGCAGGGGCTGGCTGGTATGCCTGAGCAGGTGCAACAGCTTTTCTTCGCCTCACAAGAAGCAGTAGGGCGACGATTACAATCACAACGGTTATGATGACTCCGGTTATGATGTACGGCATCGCATTGTCGGTACGCCATTCGGCACAGACGGTCTTCGGCCCGTCCATTACAACGGATCCGGTCGCGGCGGTAGCCGTCGAGTCTCCGCACCAATGATCGAGAACGAGTTTCCCGCCAAGAATTCCGATGAGGCCCTCAGCTGTCAATGGTGAGGTAACCGAGAAAGTAGCGGTTGAACGCTCATCGTACCAGCCGGAACCCTGAGGGTTACCCATCGGAGAATTCACCGTCAGTAGATATTGAGTCTTGTATTTCGCCGTCAGAGTGGTGTCTTCGGTCAGCATAGTGGCTCGAGAACTGGACGTTTCACCGTCGCTCCACTTCACGAATACAACCTTCGTGCGCGTCCCTGTCAAAACCTCGGACGGCACTTCGATTGTGTGCGGACATATGATTGAAACGTAGAATTGAACCCTCCCGGCTGCATCAGTGTACGCAGCTCTTCCGTCAACCGAAACCGTCACATCGAGTTTCGCAGGCTCAGTCTGGACAATGAGGGCCACTCTGTCAGTGACATTGACATCGAATTCTCGCGATGCGCCGTCAACATGAGTAGGGAAGCCCCACGAATTCTTGACTCGGTTCAGGATCGTGAAGAAGGCCGCAAGGTGCCAAACTCCTACCTGCCCCGGGGGCGTAATCTCAATGCTGTATGTCTTCGATCCTGAGGGCTCAACTATGTCGCCACTCTTCGAGGGGCCGTATCCCAATCCTCGACACATAGCGTAGTCTGATGAACTTCCCTCGCAAACCTCGACTCTAACGGAGTAAGGAGGCCCATATCTGCACCGAAGCTCTTGTAGTCCTGACCACTCGACCGTTACAGTCACGATGAAGCTCCGGCCAACAAGTACGCTATGAGGAACAGCGACGTCTGCAACTATCATGTAGACTGGAGTATGCGCTGCCGGGACCTCTAGGACCCGCCGATCAAAATTGTACCTGATTCCTTTGACGGTGCCAGTCTTCATGTCTGCTGCAACCGAATGCTGTGAGATCACATCCCCGGAGACGTGGGCGATTGCCGTTTGAAGAGTTCCCGGATCACAAGAGTAGTTCCTTTCTCGGGAATGATAGACAACCTCTAGCAGGTTAGAGGGTGGAATCGCATGTGCTTGTTCCCAGCCGCGAAGAGAGGATGCGAGTGCTAGGACAAGGAAGCAGCAGAACAAGGCTCGGCGGAGAAGCAACAACGATCTCCCTGAATCGGTCGTACGATCTCCCTCTTGATGCTCAGGCAGCCTAAAAGCTGGGCAGGTCCACTACTGCCGGCCCTCTCCATAGGAGAACGGCAAGAATTCTTAGTGGGTCCGAGGGGACTCGGCCCCTCACCCCCGCATCTGAGGCAATTTCCCGAGGTTTGGGAAATCTAATCTCAGCGAACCGTGGTAATCGTGGTGGCCCAAGGAAGTCGTGCCGCTACCTAAGAGTGGCGATGATGCCGGGCGCGGGATTCGCGCGCCAATTTGCCAGTATTTGTTGCCTCACATCTGAAACCGAAGAACGTGAGGGCAACTTTGAGCGGCACGTAATTGAACTTGCGCCAATCCAAGCACTACGGTACGGACCTCCCGCATTCTTGACAGAACTTGCTGTCAGGAGGTATCTCCGCTCCACAGTCTGGACACCGACGAATGAGATGAGCTTCAGCGACCTGAGACTCTAATTCTGCAACCCTTTCCCTCAAGGCGTCTGCTTCGCTCTTAGACTCCGACAACTCCCCTTGGAGTTCCCGTATCCGTGACTCAGCATCCGCCTTGGCAGCGTCAAGCTGCGTCCTCGGGACCGATTCTGAGAGTTTGGATTCGAGCTCTCGAATCCTTTCAGTGAACTCTGTGCTCTTGGCTTCAGCGTCTGCCCTTGGTACGAATTCAGCCAGCCTAGACTCTAGGTCTCTCATTCTCGCTTGCGACGAGTCCAGCTTCTCTCGAGTTTCGCTCAGTGCAGCGTCTAGGCGGTTCGCCTTTTCCGCGAGGGTGTCTGCCTCAGTCTTTGGAACGGATCTAGAAAGTCTCTCCTCAAGCTCAGCAATTCTAGTTCCCAACTCGTCTGCTTCGCTCTTAGGGATCGAGACGGCCAACTTCCCTTCGAGGTCGGCGATCTTTGATTGAAGTTCGTTTCTGATGGTTTCAAGTTCCGCTCTCGGTACCGAGTTGGATAGCTTGCCTTGGAGCTCATCGATCTTGGCTGAGGATTGGGAGAGCTTCTGGTCAAGGTCTTCGATCGTGGCCCGGGCGACTTCAAGGTCGCGCCTAGCACCTGACAGCTTGGTCTCAATTTCCTGGAGCTTGGCTTCTGACTCAGCTTTCGGCGTCGACCGTGCCAGCTTATCTTGTAGTGTTGAAACGTCTGCGCGTAGAGAGTCTGCCTCCGAGTTGGAGGCAACCAGCTTCCTCTGAAGTTGCTCGACTTCAGCGGATAGTCGTTCAGCCTCGCCTCTTGGTACCGACTCAGCAAGTTTCGCTTCAAGCTTCGCGATCTTGTCTAGGAGTTCTGCCCTGGCGGTGTCCGCCTCAGCCTTCGGGAGCGATGCTGCAAGCTTCTCTTTGAGCTCCTCCGTTTCTCTTCGCAGCTTCGAGCTGATGGCCTCAAGCTGGGCTTCAGCTTCACGCCTAGGAACAGATTCAGCAATTCTCGACTCCAGCTCATTCAGTCTGGCCCGCAGACTATCGGTCTCTTCCTTCGGTACAGATCGTGCCAGTTCAGTTTCGAGGTTGCCAATCTTGGCTTCGAGAGTCGCTTTGAGGGATTCCAGCTCAGTCCTGGGCACAGACTCTGCAAGTCTGTCCTTGAGATTCCGAATCCTATTCTTCAACCTCTTGGCCTGAGGAGACTCCCTTCTTGCCTTTACCAATCTTCTTCAAACCACCCTGACACAGAAATCTCTGATTGCCTCGGAGAGTTTGGGGATGGGTTAGGACTTCTGACATATGTATAATTGACGATGCTGGTCTTGATATAGCGATGAAGCTGATCCAAACCGACCTGACCGTTCTTCTCACACCTGTAACCTGTCGCCCATGAGGCGGCTGATGTGTTCCAAGATTTTGGGCATACCCGAATAGAGATCAGGAAATACTATCCCAACCCAAGAATGGTCGACCGGGCGCACATTTGACTATCACCACCACCCGTATGTCACTATCGAAGCTACTGCTTCTGGCAAGACCAGTTTTCCCAGCACCCCCAACGAGTCCGGTGGGGCCCGCAGCAATTTGGTTGCTGAAATCAATTCTGAGAGCATTCACGGTTGTGGGAGCTGGCATATCGTAGGTCGCTCTTGCGTGGAACAATCAGGCGTTGTCACTTCCCATTTTTCTTCCACGTCGCTAGAACGATGACCGTGATCGCCGCGACTAGTGCGAATAGTCGCAAGTAATGATGCGGGAGCGGTGCGCACATGAATGCCCCAAGCCGTGAGACTTTCGGCGAAGTGAGGAAGGAGTACCTCGACCTACCATGCACGTTCTGGGAAAGTCGCACCCTGCATTGCATCCTTGATTTCCACCTGTTTCCCGAGCGCAGACGCGCTGTGCGCGGGTTCTTGGCCTATGGCCTGAGGATCCAATCGTACGTATGATTCGTTTGAATCGTCATACAATTGAGCGTTTGAGTCTCGGAAACATCGGAAGTTTTTGAGCGGCAAACCAACATCTTGCGCCTATGGGTCCAATTAATCTGGATGCTGACTGGGCCTATCGCTTCCAAGAGCACCTACCCGCGTCTTATGGCAGGAAGAATCGATGATATGGCAACTGGCAGCGCGTAGACCGCAGCAGCATGAGTAGGAGCATCCGAAACCCAATTGTGTACCCTGGAGCACACAATTCGCAATGAAACGTACCACAGCCAACGTCCTGGGCTGCCTAAAAGGAAGATCAAGAACTCATAACGAATCGTCGACTCAAGCCTCTAGGAAAGAAGAGACAACTAGGCACAGACACAAAATTCAGAGCCGTAGGTCACGAGCATCTTCAATGGTGGACCGGGCGTACACCATACTCTAGGTTCAGATTACCGCCGTTCTGTCAATCCTAGCAGGTCCCCACGGGCCCGCTACAGACTCTGTCCGAGTCCCATCCCTAGTTCAAATCCGCCGGTACCTGCTGGGTAGGCGAATTCTCGGATTCTCGGATAATTGAAAGATCAGCTCCCAAATCCAGCCTTTGAAGAAATAGTAACGGGCGAGGAGCAAAACCCTAATTCAAGCGGAATTTGAGGGCTAGTTACTCAGCAATGATGGAATTGCATGATGTCCGCGATCCGCTAATATGCCACGGTCAATCTTCCAGTATACGTGAAAGAACGTGCTACTCTGTGGCGGTGAGAGAGTCTGAAGAGTAGTTTGTGGGCTTCGCGGCGTACTCCGGAGTTGCTGGCCGAGGAAGTCAACCGTCGACGCAAGCAAGTCAATCGGTGATGCGCACTTTCCAGCCCACTTGCTTCTCCGTCTGCTGGCTCCCCGCTTAGTTTGGGGAGCACTGGCTGGGTCATAGGGACATCTATAAGCTCAGGCTACTATACCTCTGCATGCCGAATCGGATTTTCGTGTGTAGCTGCCGAAAGTGTGGCATCCGTTTAGATTTCACCGGAACATACGAGGAGTTCAACGACTTCATGGACTCGGGGAGTCTTGCATGCGCAGGGGGTCATGTAGAGAGCAATTCACCTCGATCTTATCTTCAACTCTTGGAGACAAGCCAACCAGATCCCACGCAAGACTGGAAACCAAAGGAAGGACGAAACTACGTCGACATCCTTGACTATGAGACAGCTCGACTCAACGGCATGCAGATAGATCACATCGGTTCAGGCCTCTATATTGATCGCAAGACGGGCAAGAAGTACGACTACGAGGAAGACGTGAAAGGGAACAGACATTACTTTGAAGTGTGACCGTAGGCTCACCAGCTGAACCGCATTGATAGTTACGGCTTCAGCCGAAGCGCTCTAATCCTCCTCTCTTCCTAGTCAGTTGCCTGAAGCTGGACCGAAGATGCGAATAGCAAACGCTGAGGATGCAGAAAGCGTGGTGAGAAAGTACTTCCTAGGCACCAGAACATCACACGGAAAGATCGTCACCATCTCCGCCGAGAAGAAGACCGAGGGCCCTGATAACAAAGGTACCTGGAAGGTTCAAGGAGCCTATCTTACAGAGGCAGGCGTCAAAACACAATTCGCAGCGACTGTCACCTCAGGCGGCGAAGTGCTGATAACCAGTTCAAGTTCAACCAAGCCAAAGACGCAACCAGGCAGAAGCCGGGTAGCACATGGATTAAGCAGCGCAGATTACGCTGCAAGACGGCGCCGGAGGAAGAAACAACGTCCTGGGAAACGCACGGAACCACGCAGAAATATCGCTTGACAGGGCCGGTTCACGCAGGAAGCTTAAGTGCTGGGCTACAGCCTTCGGTCCCTTAACAGCCTCTCAAGAAGCGCTGGCAAGTATTCATAGTTCTTCTCGGCCTGGTCATGTAGGCTAGTTTGCTGTTCTCGGGTAAGCAGCTGCCAGTAGTGAGCGATCTCCTCACTGGTTTCGTATGTGAGAGTCCCACCCGGTTTCCTATTGTGCCGGCGAACGACCGCAGTAATCTTTGCCATGAGGGAGCGATAGTCTGGGGGCACTCAATAAGACTCTTCGGATCTCAAAATCCCTTTCTCAGCATCCAGCTTTCGAACGAGTCTTACAACCCCGCGTGAAGTACTTGGTGTCAGCTGGAACTGGCACCAAATCACGACGCCCGTACCAAGACACCTACACGAAACACGATTACGTTCTCTTCGATCTCCAATGCGACCTCTGCCGGCTGAGGCTTATGCCACGACATGCCTAACTAGGGGAACAATAGAGTTTCAACTTGTGTAGATGTGTCCTCGTATGTGGAATTCTTGGCACAAGTAATGGGTCACCTTTAATAGCAGTCTTGCCTCTTGCGTGTGCAGTATACTGGAGATCTTACCTGCGTGGATGACGGGAAGGCCATCAGGCCCGTGCCCATTATCGCGGCGAGTATTATCTTTCGTATAACTAGAGAATAGGGATGGTGGAAAGCGAAATGGGTTACGAGAATCGACGATATGGTGCCCCAAGGCAAATGACGAAAGTCAAATGCTCCGACTGCGGCGCAGACACAGAAGTGCCGTTTGTGCCGACAACGGGCAGACCAGTCTACTGTAGAGAGTGCTACCAGAAGCACCGAAGGTACTAGGCAAATAGCGTAGAACCGATATTGACCGAAATTCCTTCATTTTTTTCGCCTTCAAACCTGCATCCTGTAGGGTTGCCTGGTCTAGGTCTGCAGCGACTGGATCTGCTGATGTGTCTGTACCAGAACCGGCGGATCCACATGTCAAGTAAGCTACGAAAGCTCTTTCAGCGAAATCCTGCCGCCCCTAGGAACCTACGCATATTTCCTACCTAATGAGCGCCGCACTCGCGGCGCCCGCGGGCTTGCTTTCTAGGCAAGGAGATCTCCCACGCTGGGTGGAGAAAGTTTACAGTTTCTGTTCACGCTTCACGGTTGTGAAAAACTGTGGGCTCTGTCTATCGTGTGGGATAGTCTGCTTCGCCGTTAGGTTGGTTTCGTCACCGTGATCTCGATTGTTGATACGTTTCTTACTTGTCCTTCTTGGCCTAGCTGTTCGGTTCCGATGGTGATTTTCTTCACGTGAAGCTTGCCTTCGAAGAATCGTCTTCTGCACACTTCGACGACGTCAACGGCTGCTGATATGGCTCGCCCTCTCGCTTTGACTGTGACCTCACTGCTGCCACCGAAATGCATCACGATCGCTGTAACATACGCCATGATAGGCTTCTTTCCAATGAGAACGGTGTTGGAAGGAATTCCACTCTGCCGGGTAACCGGGCCTGTCTCGACTTTCTGTTCTTCTGTCATGTTCCGCTCATCACTTTCTGCACTTCTGTTAGACATTGGATATGAAGATGGGTCCGAATTCGCTGTGTACGTCCATGGATAGCGCTCTCTCCTCACTTAAGTGTCCTATGTTCCATTGACCACCCACACGCCTCTCCGCGAGTGTGAGAGCCTCAAGGCCTACTTTCCAGTGTGATGGCTTCACGCTAGCCGGTTCGTGGGTTAGATAACCTCAGGGCGACGTTACCGCGTTCGCTACGACTTGAAGTCTGCCCTTTCTGCCTAGGCTAACTTGCAGTTCGCCTCTGAAGGTTCTTACTTGTCCATCATTGATCTGAACTGTGTCTCCGATCGAGACTCTGTCTATTTCGGCGTTCCAGAGTGGCATCGTCATGGACCCGGTGCCATCGGAGATTGTCGCAGTCGAGAGAGTGAGAGCGTCGCCGAACCTTGAGAAGACCCACTTCGGATTTGATTTCCCAACGACCTTTGCTTTCAGATTGATACATCTGACGCTGGCATCTATGTCTTTGATTTGTAGGTCGCTCGTTTCCAATGTTTCCATTCCTCGACTTGGAGTGAATTCGATTGATGGGAAACTTGTGGGGTCCACCTGCGGTAGATACTTCAGCAGGTTCTGGCTTAGGTGTAGCTGCGCTACGACTTTTTGATCTTGCGTTACGAGAAAGACACAGTTGCTGTCTGTTTTCTGGCGGAGTCGGACCGATATGCTATTCTGCGACGATTTTTCATGAGTCCACGCGTCTGGAAAACACATAAGAAATTTGCGTGTGTCAAGTCCGTATTTCTTTGAGAGCCAGATCAAATAGCAGAGACGAGTCATGTCGGGCATGGATTGCTGTGGGCCACGTGGTCTCCCTCGACCGCAATGCACCATGTCCATTGGCAGGCCTTTCAAGATGATCGTTACGTGCTAGGTTGCCTTGCTCTTTAAGGCCCCTACGCACACGTGCACAAGTGTACATTCCCAGCAACCTTACAACGACAGCAAGGCTACTGCTGGCTACGATCCGGGAAGGCGAGCGGCAGCTGTAGTTCGACGCGAAAGGAATCGGGCGTAACAGGCAGGATGGCTACGGTTAGATTCGCTCGACGGGACTCGGAATTGCTAGTAGGTTATCAGTCCCTTCTCTTCGAGCGTTTCCCGCAATTTTCTTACGGCCCTAGGAACTTCCGTTTCTTTCCTGGCGCCTGTGCACACTAGCTTTCCGCTCGCAAAGATTAGTATGACCACCTTCGGGTCGTCCATTCTGTAGATGAGGCCTGGGAACTGTTCGGGTTCGTACATTGTCCTCTTGAGCGAGTATGTTGTCTTTTCCAGGTCGATGTGGCCGCCCAGTCCGGCTGAGGACACTATGTTCTGGACCTGGATTTCTGGTTTTCCCAGGATGACTATGCCGCCCCTCTTGAGTTCGTCGACGACCTTCGTGACTGCCTTTCTTGCTTGCTTCTCGGACTTTGCTCCGGTGCATACCATCTTCCCAGAGCTGAAGATCAGTGTCGCGGTCTTCGGCTTCTTCAGCCGGTATACGAGTCCAGGGAACTGCTCAGGCCTATATTCGACGCCAGGAAAGATCCGGACAATCGAGTTGAGGTCTATCTTCTGGTTCACTGTGGCGGACGCGACGACGTTCTCTATGTTGATGTACGCTTCGTGTCTGGCCAGAGGGCGCACCTGAGTGATACTTAAGGTGCGCCTTATGAGGGAAGCCTATATGAATACGATTTGCGGAGCACACCATACCGCAGATCTAGGCTGCGATTCTACTGTTGAACAGGAGCCTACCTCGGGAGGCCAACATGAGCCGCGATCTATAGCCGGATGGTTTCCATACTTCAACCCACCCTTCGGGATCGAGCCTTCTTGTGCAGAATCGGATGGTGTCGCTTCCGTGTCGGATGACCTTCAGGTAGATCTGGTTGCGATGCTGGCCATCTTTGTTGACGAAAACGAGTTCGCCGTCTGTTAGGACAAAGTTTGCAGTTCCTCTGAACTCTCGATAGCATTTCGTCGTTGATCTCTTGACCGCTTGGAAGAGGCTTCTAGAAGTCTTCCTCGACAACCAAGTTGAAACCTCATCTCTCATGAACTCAAAGAGCCTAGCAGAATCGACAGTTGCATCCAACCTATCTCCGGTTGTCTCGTAATCAACGGAGATCGACCCATTATGCGCGAACATCCAAGAACGTCCAAGGAAACTCAGTAAAAACGGATGAGCATTGATGTCCAAGACGGTGTTCTTTTTTGACGCGTCCCTCAGGTGTGCGACGACAATTCGACTGGTCACTACGCCAGCTGCACTAGCATACTCGGTACTCGTCAATGCTGAGCCGGCCTTCTTGTAGATCGAGGTATTCCCATTCTCATTGTATGAGCCGACACCCCATCCATCAGGGTTGCGATCCGCGAATTCTCTGAACGCAGCAAGTTCACTGCCTGGATTCAGCGGCGACGAGCTGCACATAGTGAAGAGCTCGCACATTGCCTACTTCGCCATCCCCTCAGCTTTGATTTCCAACTCGTCTCTGCGACGCACGATCTCTCCTTCAGGCACAATGGAGTTCAGGGTTTCCTCTATTGCAAAAACGTTTTCGCAGATTGGACATCTTGTCGCTTTCATCGCGCTCTAACCTTTTGATAGCTACTGTACCAGTAACGTGGGCGTCTATGTTTATCGAAGGCATATCGGCTGTGAAAACAGGCTCCGCACCCGTAAATCAGGACGGTTTGGTAGAGGGGGCGTCCTTTTGCATCCTTCGTTGAGTCGTTGGATCGGTCATGAATAGGGCAAGGAATGAGCCCATCATGCTTGGCTTCGCAGCCGCAGATGTACCTCGTCATTTCTTTTCCCACTTGCCTGATGCGGTTGGGTCAACTTGTTTTCTCCTGCATTGCTGTTCAAAATGTGTCGCCCCCCATACTTCTGCATTCCTAGAAGAGAACGTGGGCTCTCTCTGTTGTGCGGGGTGGTCTACTGTCGCCGTTAGGTTGGTTTTCAGAGCCCAGTCTTACCTATGTCCCCGTCAGATGCTGTGTTAATTCGCGAGCCACTCGCAGACCGAAATCAATCTCTTCAGCAGCACATCCTTCAGCCGAGCTTGCGGTCGGTCATCCCAGATTGCTATGGAGTGAACGTGAACGCGGATCAGGTTAGGCATCTCGCCAAGCCAGACACGCCGTAGCCGACAAGACGAGCAGCTCAGATGAAAGCGGTGCAGATTCATTCCACAGAGGGTTTGGCAGGGCATCCCCAGCGGCCCCGCCTTCTTTGCTGTGAATTGCTTGGGAACGTGGATGCCGAGCCACTCTTGCCCGTGCTCATCGGCAAAGTACCGTGTGAGTTGTCCAAAGTCTGGCGTGAAGTGATCCACAGCTTCAACGACTCCAAACTCTTCAGTTGACGCTCTGAGACGGAAAAGTCTTGCCTGTCAAATACAGCGAGGTTGGAGGTTAGCCCTCATTTACCGTCAGACGGACCTTGGCCCTCTGCTGCTAAGCGCTTTCCACACCACGTTGAACGAGCTGGCAAATTCTGACCTTGTTCACCTGTTCGTAGATGGTGGCGATGACCTAGAAACAGTGATTCGAAAGATCACGACCCCTCATGAGATCATGAATAAAGAGATCCACGACGTTCCCGTTCTCATTTGCATCAACAAAGTGGACCTCGCGACCCGTGAACATTCAGACAATGTGCTCGCGGAAACGCGTAAAATATTCGTAGCAGAAGAAATACTGGAGATAAGCGCGAAGACAGGAGTCAACGTACCGTGTCTTCTGCCGACAATCCCCGAGAGACTCACTGTAGCGGCTCCGAGAAGATGCTCATGGACCACCAGCCTGGCATCTCAAGATACTGAAATCATGTCCAGCAGCTATCCTGAAGTACATGCGTCGGCATGCAAAGGCGCAACGTGGAGAAAGGTAGCATGCCACATAAATTGAGCAGGGCAGACTACGTGATGCGAAAGCGACAGAAGAAAAAGCAACGTATGAGGAAACGCACGAAATCAAGCAGAAAAGCCTAGCCGATTCAGATGATCCCCACTCGCCTTGGGCAAGTGTCAAGCAGACTGCCCTCCAGGCTTAGTCGCTCAAGGTTTTTAGACGGGAAACTCGTCGCACTCAAGCTTCAACCTCATCATTTTCTACAGTTCTGCAATAACACTGAAAGTCATCCGAAAGTCCACCAAACTACAGGTTGAGATCACCAACTTGCGAGAGAGTGATTTGAACCTGATCGAGCGTAAATTGGGGATAGTGGACCGGGCGGGATTCGGACCCGCGACCTTCCGGTTTCTCAGGCCCGAGGCCTTGCGAACCGGACGTTCTTTGGCCCCGCGAATGGGTATACCAGGCTGAACTACCGGCCCAACAGGCGTCGGAAGTGAGGTCGCACGCTCGCTAATAGAAGTTTCCTGCGACATCTCAAAGAAAGAGTACAGGAGCCCGAAGACCTAGACGGGGCTATTCACCATCGGCAAATCTTTAAGGAAATCCGGAGGCTTCTAGCTCACCCGAGGTTGGGCCTGTAGCTCAGCATGGTGGAGCACACGGCTGATAAGCGATCTTGGTACGCTTTGCCACCGTGACGGGGAAAGGGCTTCCCTCTCTCCCGCGGTAGGGGTCGCCGGTCCGAATCCGGCCAGGCCCACCACTTGATTCCCAACTGACCGGGCAGAGCCGGAGTTTTGGTGCGTTTCAGGATGGAACGCTGCAGCGCGACTTTGGCAGAACGATTGTCCTGTCCTCCGGAAGCCCGATTCTCTTGAACTGGCCGAACCTCAGTGTCTTCGTTTTGCTTCTTATCAGGAAGCATGAGTGTCCGAAATGAGTTGTGCGAGTGTGCGCCTACTCGAGCATGGGCATCTTTAGCTTCTGCTCGCGCGCAGTTCTCTTTGCTTGCTCGTAGCCGGCGTCCGCGTGGCGCACGACTCCGATGCCGGGGTCGGTCGTCAGAACGTTCACAAGCTTTCTCTCTGCTAACGACGTTCCGTCTGCTACGAGGCACATACCCGCGTGAATACTGTAGCCGATTCCTACGCCTCCTCCGTGATGAACGGACACCCATGTGGCACCCGATACCGCGTTCAGGAGAGCGTTCAAGATCGGCCAGTCTGCGATCGCGTCGCTCCCGTCGATCATGCCTTCCGTTTCACGTCTGGGCGATGCAACACTTCCAGTGTCCAAGTGGTCACGACCAATCCAAATCGGGCCGTGAAGCCGACCATCCCGAACCATATCATTCATGATTTTTCCAAATTTGGCTCGCTCTCCGAGGCCTAGCCAGCAGACGCGCGCGGGCAACCCTTGGAAGTGCACTTCTTCCCCTGCCTTCTCTATCCATCGTGCCAGTTCACGATTGTAGGCAAATTCCTTCAGGACAATTTCGTCGAGTGCATAGATGTCTTCTGGATCGCCGACAAGTGATGTCCACCTGAACGGACCTCTGCCCTCACAGAACATGGGCCGAATGTATTTCTGAACGAATCCTGGATAGGCAAAGGCATCATTGAATCCATTGTCGAAGGCCTGCTGGCGTAGGTTGTTTCCATACTCGAAGACTGTTGAACCACGATGCATCATTTTGACCATGGCCTTGACTTGATCTCGCATGCTCGCTCCAGCACGTCGCAAATACTCCGAACGGTCCGTTTTTCTCAGTTCGTCTGCTTCTTCCTTTGAGAGTCCAGCGGGATAGTAGCCGTTGAGTGGGTCGTGTGCCGACGTTTGATCGGTCACGACATCGGGCGTGATGTCTCTCTTGACAAGTTCTGGGTGCACCTCAGACGCGTTACCGAGCAAGCCCATGCTCAAGGGTCGTCCATCTTTCTTCGCCTCATCTACGAGCCTGATTGCCTCGTCTAGGTCATCTGTCCACATTTCAAGGAACTTATGCTTCAATCTTCGCTGAATCGCTCTTTTGTCAATCTCAACGATGAGGGCGACGCCGTCATTCATCGTGACGGCGAGAGGCTGAGCTCCACCCATCTCTCCGAGACCTGCGCTAAGGACAAGCCTGCCTTTGAGAGATCCTCCAAATTGCTCCTTGGCGGCGGCCGCGAAGGTCTCATATGTTCCCTGGAGGATTCCTTGCGTTCCTATGTAAGCCCAAGACCCGGCCGTCATCTGGCCGAACATGATCAGGCCTTTCTGCTCCAGCTCGTAGAAGTGCTCCCACGTCGCCCACTTTGGCACAAGCATGCTGTTCACGATGAGTGCTCGCGGAGCCATCTCATGCGTCGTGAAGACGGCAACTGGTTTGCCGCTCTGAACCAGCATAGTCTCGTCAACGTCGAGCTTTAGAATTGTCTCCTCGATCTTCTCGAAACAGGGCCAGTTCCGTGCTGCGCGTCCAGTTCCACCGTACACAATCAGGTTCTCTGGATCTTTGGCAACCTCAGGGTCGAGGACGTTGTGAAGCATCCTGTAAATGCCTTCAATCTGCCAGTCCTTGCAGTGAAGTTCAGGACCAGTAACCACACGGAGACTCTTGCCGAGCTTCAGCAAGTCTGTCCACGTCAAAATAGCAGTGAGAGTGACCACAGATTAATCTATTCATGCTCGGTACTCACTTGGACAGCGGCAGTGACGGAGAAGAGGTCGCGCGCAGTTATGAAGGAGGACCGCGCCGTAGTTGACGACGCATTTTGCGAAGTCTTCTCGGCCTATTTTGCAAGGGTCTTGGTTACAGCGGCGACCAAGCAATGGGCAATGGAATCCGCGATAGAGGCGAAAGGTCTTGGCAGGTCCGCAACTCTGCCTCCCTCTGAAGCGTTCATCGAGCGTGAAGCGCGAATTACTGAGACACCGGACGGAAGGCCGGGATACATACTGCAGATAGATGACCGCAAGAAGAGTGAGCTTGAGTACTGGCTTATAGCGAGAATCCGAAAGGGCATACTTCCGATTCCGACCAGCGCGGCGTTTGACGCCTTCCCCGAAGACAAAGCCGAATCTTCTGTCAAGGTCGAGAATACTCCCATTCAACTGTTCGGCGACGGCTACGAAGAGATCGCAGACGTTTTTGGAAGAAGAATGTACAGGATTCCTCGTATGGACGGATTCTTCCTCGTCGAAGAACAGTTTGGTATTGGGAAGGGCGTCGCAGGCGGGAACTTCTTAGTAATGGCGAATTCGAAAGGTTCGGCTTTGCTGGCAAGTGAAATGGCGCTGGACGCGATCAAGGAGATTCCGTATGTGACGGGAAGGATCGCTGCTTCCGGGAGCAAGGTTGGGGGGCGCACGTACCAAAATGCTGTCGCCACGACAAACGACGCGTACTGCCCGTGCATCTCAGACAAAGTCGCACATAGCGAAGTAGGAAGTGATGTGAACTGTGTCTATGAGATGATCGTCAACGGGCTCGACTTGGAACATGTGAAGATCGCGATGAAGACAGGCATAGAGAAGGCGATGGGCGTGCACGGGGTCAAGAGGATTACTGCCGGGAGTTACGGTGGGAAACTCGGAAGTGGCCGTATCTATCTTCGGGATCTGGTTGGGCAAGAGCCATGAGGATACGTGAGGTCACAGTTTCATCTTTGGAAATTCCGATGAAGAAGGCTTTTGCCACTTCGAGGGCGAAGCAAGACGTAGCAAAGCACATTCTGGTCCAACTTTTTTCTGATGACGGCCTTGTCGGCATAGGGGAGGGGGCGCCACGGCCTCACATATCCGGAGAGACGATTGAATCTGCTTTCCTACTCATAGAGAGGTATCTGGGCCCAATCCTGATAGGCAGAGATCCAGGAGACATAGCAGCGATTCACAAAGAAATGGATAACAGGGTAGAACTCAATCCGTCTGCAAAGTGTGCGATTGATCTCGCGTTGTATGATCTCCTCGGTAAGCGCTTTGACGTTCCAGTCTATGAATTGTTGGGCGGCAGGACTAAGGATAGTCTTCACATTAACGGAACCTGCGATGTCCAAGAACCTGAATTGGTCTCTGACATCCTGAAGAGAAGGGTCAGGGAGGGATTTAGGTACTCGATCAAGGTGAAGGTCGGCACAGACCCAATCAAGGACATAGAAAGGGTGAGAATTGCAAGGGAAGCTATCGGGGGCGGCATACATCTTATCGCAGATGCCAACCAGGGCTGGGACGTCGCCACCGCGATAAGAGTGCTTCGAAGGATGGATGATTTTGATCTTCAAGTAGCCGAACAGCCGGTCTATTGGAGAAATCTGACCGGACTGGCGCAGGTTACAAGAGCCGTGAGATCGTCTGTGATGGCGGACGAGTCTGTGTGGTCATCTTATGACGCGATGCAGATTATTGGGATGAAAGCTGCTCGCATGCTTAACATCAAGTTGATCAAGAGTGGCGGGTTTTATGATGCTCACAGGATAGCCAGTGTGGCGCAGACAGCAGACATGCGTTGCATGGTCGGATGCACCATAGAGACAAGCATCCTTTGTGCCGCGGAAGGGCACCTGGCTATGAGTTCAGAGAATATTGTGTACATCGATTCTCTGACACCGCGAGAGTTCCTAGTAGAAGACCCCGCCCAAGGACTCAGCTGGACTGAAGACCTGCTGGTCCTGCCGGACAAACCAGGACTAGGAGTAGAACTCAAAGAGGCAGTGGTGAACAGATACACAACGCGACGCAGCTCGATAAAGTAAATCTAGAACAATTGCTGCGAGGAGATAGAATTGGACAAGGCACAGTTGCTTAGCATCGTCGAAAAAGAAGGAATAGAATTCATCAATCTGATGTATGTGGATTTGCTCGGACGAGCTCGATCGATGCTCCTGTCGAGCAGCAAGCTCAAGTCGCATCTGGAGAGCGTTCTGGGTACGGGGTTTGACGGTTCTTCAGGTGGGCTAGGACTGGTCGTAGAGGATAGCGATGCGTTTCTGAAAGGCGACATGTCTAGCTTCACAATTCTTCCCTGGGAAGCCAAGAAGACTGCCGCAGTCGTGTGCGATGTCTACGGGCCTGACGGTATGCCTCTCCAAAGTTGTCCGAGATCTATCCTTCGGAGATCGGTCGATCGCATGAAGACAGAACTCGGGCAAGATGTCGAGGCTATTCTTGGTCCCGAGATGGAATGGTACTACTTGAGAACGCTTGATGGAAAACTCAAGGTTGCGGATGAGGGTGGGTATATGTCACCCCCTTCGTCAGACGGAGCCTACGAGGCCAAGAAAGACATAGCCTCGGCGCTTCAGCAAATGGGGATCATTCCGAACAAGATACATCATGAGGTTCCCCATTCCAAGGCTGAGATAAACTTCCAGCCTGGTCCCGCGCTGAATACTGCAGATACGATCGTCTTCTACAAGACGGCAGTCAAGGCGATCGCCCGATCACACGGCCTGATCGCCACATTTATGCCTAAACCGTTTTCGGAGCGAGCAGGAACCGGAATGCACGTACATCTGAACCTTGTAGAGAAGAAAACCGGCAGCAACCTCTTCTCAGACACCAAGTCCGAGCACGGTCTGTCCAAATATGCATTGCATTTCACCGGGGGACTGCTAGAGCACGCTAAGGCCTTGGCGGCGATCACCACGCCAAGCGTAAACTCGTATAAGCGATTAGTCCCCGTGCCCCGCTTTGAAGCTCCGGTGTACGTGACATGGGGAACATACAATCGATCTACACTAATCAGGGTTCCACCCGGAGATGCCAGGATCGAGTACAGGCCAGTCGACGCCTCATGTAATCCATACTTGGCTTTCGCCTGCATCATCGAGGCAGGCATGGATGGCATAACGAGGAAGGTGACGCCGCCTGGCCCAATTCAGGAGAACGTGTACCATATGTCGATCGAGGACAGAAAAAAGAAGAGCATAGACAGACTGCCGTCTTCACTCGGCGAGGCCTTGGACGAGCTGGAGAAAGACACGCTGATCCGAAAGGTCTTAGGTGACCAAGTTTTTGAAAGATACTTGGTCATCAAGAGAGATGAATGGCTAGACTACTGCACCTTGGTCACTGATTGGGAGACGGAACGTTATCTGGACATCTAAGACGACCGCATACGTGATGTTGTCGAGAGAGTGGCTGAAATTTCAGCCTGACCTGTGAGACATCACGGTGTCCCAAGCGACCAAACGCTTATCTCATTTCATGGATCGGGATAGGAAACGGTCGCCGGTGAAGTCAATGAATGAAGTTTCACAGGGAGTCCTCAGTTCGAAAGAGATCAATTGGAAGAAGCTGACAGAGCTCAATCTGAAGAAGCTGCAACGGTTGATGAGAGATCACGAAGTAGATGCGTTGATTGTCCAGAGCTTGGACAACTTTCAATACATTACAGGTTACCGCGTGCCTGCCAATATCAACCTGATGTACTATCTTCACCGGCAGGGAGCGATCTTGCCTGCTGAGGGAGATCAGCCAATAATGCTGGCCGGCGCCGCGGACATCTTCGACGCAAAACATTTCCACTGGATTGAAGACGTGCGAGCGATGCCGATTCAAATTGAACTGTGGCCGAAGATCGTGAAAAGTGCGTTGGACGACCATGGGATAGTTGGAACCATTGCATTCGATTCTCGAATGCAATACGGTCTGGCGGAAGGGATCAAGCGAGAATTGAGTGCGAAATACAAGTATGTCAGTGGATCGGAAATTCTCGAGACCGCCAGAGCCGTCAAGAATGACGAGGAAATAAAGGTGTACCGCAGAGCTCTCGCTTTGGCTGAGGTTCAGATGAGAGCCGCTAGAGACGCCGTGAAGGAAGGGGTTTCAGAAGCTCATGTAGCTGCTACGGCGGAATATGCGCTGAGAATGGCAGATCCAGAAGCGTTTCCAGCTTGGTCACTGTTTGTGATGTCAGGCGATAGAGCGGCCTACTTGGAGAGGTCTCCGTCTAGCAAGATAATACGCAGAGGCGAAATAGTCATGATAGATGGGGGATGTCACTACAATGGTTACTACTCTGAATTCTCGCGCCATGTCATGGTCGGTGAACCCAACGCCGAACAAAAGAGAATCTACACAGTAGCCTTCGAGGCTGAACAGAAAGCTCTGCAATCAATTAGGCCAGGGGTCAAAGCCTCAGCGATCGATAAGATAGCGAGAGGCGTGATCAAGGACGCAGGGTATGAGAAATATCAGCATCCCCACATCACCGGACATGGGCATGGTCTGGAGATTCACGACCCTCCGCTCATCGGAGATCCCGGCCAAGTGAAGGAATGGGTGTTCGAG
>Ga0315312_1001066_pt1 | contig 23806 bp, 19 predicted proteins | sample TDP7_MG_FD_203629 | JGI IMG/M metagenome (GOLD analysis project Ga0315312, IMG submission 203629) | Freshwater sediment microbial communities from Lake Towuti, South Sulawesi, Indonesia - TDP7 | ecosystem: Environmental > Aquatic > Freshwater > Lake > Sediment | place: Indonesia: South Sulawesi... | reverse complement strand
AGTGCCCATCGTTTACGGCGTGGACTACCAGGGTATCTAATCCTGTTTGCTCCCCACGCTTTCGCGTCTCAGCGTCAGTATCGGACCAGAGAGCCGCCTTCGCCACTGGTGTTCCTCCCGATATCTATGAATTTCACCTCTACACCGGGAATTCCACTCTCCTCTCCCGTACTCCAGCCGAGCAGTTTCAAATGCACTTCTTTCGTTAAGCGAAAGGTTTTCACATCTGACTTACCCGATCGCCTACACGCGCTTTACGCCCAGTGATTCCGAACAACGCTTGCACCCTCCGTATTACCGCGGCTGCTGGCACGGAGTTAGCCGGTGCTTCCTCCGGTGGTACCGTCAGATGCCGATGGTATTCACATCGACATGGTTCTTCCCACCTGACAGGGCTTTACGACCCGAAGGCCTTCATCACCCACGCGGCGTTGCTGCGTCAGGGTTTCCCCCATTGCGCAAGATTCCCCACTGCTGCCTCCCGTAGGAGTCTGGACCGTGTCTCAGTCCCAGTGTGGCTGGCCATCCTCTCAGACCAGCTAACCATCGTAGCCTTGGTAGGCCATTACCCTACCAACAAGCTAATGGTACGCGGGCCCATCCTTAAGCAGTAGCTTGCATCCAGAGGCCACCTTTGATTCCACCCTCCGAAGAGGATGAAATATTATTTGGTATTAGCCCCGCTTTCGCGGAGTTATCCCTAACTCAAGGGTAGGTTACCCACGCGTTACTCACCCGTGCGCCACTTTACTCTCCCGATTGCTCAGGATTTCTCGTACGACTTGCATGTGTTAGGCACGCCGCCAGCGTTCGTTCTGAGCCAGGATCAAACTCTCCAGTTTGTATCTTTGAAGCTGATCCTTTTTCAAGAAACTCGTATAGCACCCAAAAACGGTAACCCCTATTCTTTTTTCAAAGAACAAAATGGCCACAATTTATAAATCTAATACAAAAATCTTCTTTTGTCAAGAGCAAAAAAAATCCGAAAACGAAGTTTTATTCAAAAGATCAGTTTAAATAATACCAAATCTTTTCAACTCCTGTCAAGGATTTTTATACGATGGAACTTCTTTTTTCCTGCCCTCAATAAGATGCCATCCTCTCCTTTAAAATCGTCTAATTTAATAAGGACGTCAACCCTATCCACCCTATTATTATTTAAATACCCGCCTCCCTGCTCGATCAATCTCCTTGCCTTCGACCCGGTGGCACAAAGATTTGTCATCTCAAATAACTTAAATAGTGGAATTCCTTTAAGAAATTTTTCTTTTTTCACATAAGTAGTTGGAATTGCATCATCAACAATGATATTTGGGCTTCCAGATTCCATTACATGGAAGGTATCTGATACAGAAATGAAAAGAGAGCGGGATGTAGCTCTTGCCCTCTCCGCCTCCTCTTCACCATGTACAATCTTTGTTGCTTCAAATGCCAGAAGCTCCTTGGCTTCTCTGAGATCAGCCCCTTTCTTAGCACCATATTCTTTTACCTCCTCCATAGGGAGAAAGGTGAAAAGAGCTAAAAATCTTTTTACATCCCGATCGTCTGTGTTGATCCAAAATTGGTAATATTCATAAGGAGACGTACGCTGAGGGTCTAACCAGATCGCTCCCTTCTCGGTTTTTCCCATCTTTTTCCCATCTGCAGTCATAATCAGTGGGAAAGTGATCCCATAGGCCTGCTCTCCTTCAAGACGCCGGATGAGATCGATCCCTGCTACAATATTGCCCCATTGGTCGCTCCCTCCCATTTGAATCAGACAGTTATGATTTTTAAAAAGGTACCAGAAATCGTAAGCCTGAAGAAGCTGGTAGTTGAATTCGATGAATGAGAGTCCTGTCTCTAAACGGATCTTTATCGATTCGGTCGCCAACATCCGATTGACGCTAAAATGGACGCCGATATCTCGAAGAAAATCGATATAGTTGAGCCTCGTCAGCCAATCGGCGTTGTTTAAAAGGAGCGCACGGCCTTCCGAAAAATCCAAAAACTTAGCGAACTGTTTCTTTTGGGCTTCCGCATTCTCACGAATCTCCTCATAGGTCATAATCTGCCGCATTTGATCCTTACCGCTTGGGTCTCCCACCAACCCTGTTCCACCGCCGACCAAAGCGATGGGCCGATGGCCATGTCTCTGGATGTAGGCCAGTGACATGATAGGGACCAGATTCCCCACATGAAAACTGGAAGCCGTGGGATCGAAGCCGATATAACAAGTCACTTCTTCCTTTAAGAGTCCCCTGATCCTACCCTCATCGGTCACCTGCTCAATAAAACCTCTTTCTTCTAAAACATCGTAAACTGTCTCTTCATGTTTCGTCATTTTCATTGGGTTAACCCCGCTCACGTGCTGGAACTCTGATCCTTTGGATGCTTTTTGATTTCCCCGTCTCCACATCGACCTCAACCACCACTCCTTGGAGTTCAATCTCCTCTGTTGCAACATCAAATTTCCAGGGAATCTGGGTTAATAAACGCTCCAAAGCGACCTGCTTACGAATACCGATCACAGAGGCTAACGGGCCTGTCATTCCCACATCGGTGATGTAAGCCGTCCCTGCATCTAATATCCTTTCGTCACTCGTCTGAACATGGGTATGGGTCCCCAACACAGCGCTTACTTTTCCATTCAAAAACCACCCCATTGCCATCTTCTCAGAGGTGGCCTCTGCATGGAAATCGACAATGACGATCTTTGTCTCCTTCCTCAATGTCTCCGCTTCCCTTTCTCCGACTCGGAAGGGACAATCCAGATGTTTCATGAAGACCCGACCTTCCAGGTTCAGGACACCGATCTTTCTCCCGTTTCTCGATGGGAAGAGCCCCATTCCTCGCCCGGGAACACCATCCGGATAATTGGCAGGTCTTAGGATCCGACTCTCCTCGTCCAAGAAGGGGATGATCTCTTTCTTCGCCCAAATGTGGTTTCCCGAGGTGAGAACATCGACCCCTTGATTCAAAATATCGATCGCAATGGCAGGCGTGATGCCCATTCCTCCTGCCGCATTCTCCCCGTTTGCAATCGTAAATTCAATTCCATACTTTGCGATGACCTTCTCTAAGAGCCCCTCAATGGCCTGTCGCCCCGCTTTTCCGATGATGTCTCCTATTAAAAGAATCTTCATCTTCAAAAAGTTCCGAGTTCGGAGTTCACCTGCCTGCCGCAGGCAGGGAGTTCGGAGTCAAAAATTTTTATTTCTCCAAACTCCGAACTAACAACTCCGAACTATTTGGCGTAATCGACTGCGCGCATTTCTCTGATCACGGTCACCTTGATCTGTCCGGGATAGGTCATCTCCTTCTCAATCTTCCGAGCGATGTCTCTGGAGAGGACAACAGAATCTTCATCCGAAATACGGTCCGGCTGGACCATAATACGGACTTCCCTCCCTGCTTGAATGGCGTAGGATTTCTCCACTCCCGGGAAGGACTGCGCGATCTTTTCCAAATCCTCCAGCCGCTTCACATAGGTCTCTAACATCTCGCGCCTGGCTCCCGGCCTTGCTCCTGAAAGGGCATCCGCAGCTTCAACCAGAATATCTAAAATGGACTCTGGCTTTTCTTCTTCATGATGGGCAGCGATGGCATGAACAACGACGGGCGACTCCCCGTATTTCTTTGCTAATTCTGCCCCAATCCTTCCATGAGACCCTTCTGTTTCATGATCGATCGCCTTCCCGATGTCATGGAGAAGGCCCGCCCTTTTCGCTTGTTTGACATTGATTCCAAGCTCGGACGCCATAATTCCGCAGAGAAATGCCACTTCCAAAGAGTGCTGGTAGACATTCTGGCCAAAACTTGTTCGATATTTGAGTCGGCCGATGAGCTTGATCAGCTCTGGATGGATCCCATGGACGCCCACATCAAAGGTTGCCTGTTCACCGGCTTCCCGGATCGCTACGTCCACCTCCTGTTCCACCTTTTGGACAATTTCTTCAATGCGAGCGGGATGGATTCGTCCATCACTGACCAGACGTCCCAATGCGATTCGAGCAATTTCTCTCCGAATCGGGTTGAATCCTGAAAGGATCACGGCCTCTGGAGTATCGTCGATGATTAGATCGATTCCCGTCGCCGCTTCGAGGGCTCGGATGTTTCGGCCCTCCCGACCGATGATCCGGCCCTTCATCTCTTCATTTGGCAAATTAACCACTGAAACGGCCTGTTCAGCAACATACTCCCCAGCATAGCGCTGAATCGCCAAGCTGATGATCTCTTGGGCTTTCTTATCGGCCAGTTCCCTCGTTTCGTCCTCGATCTTCTTAATCCTTTTAGCTGCCTCGTGTTTCGCCTCATTCTCCATGGATTCGATCAGCAACTGCTTTGCTTCCTCAGAGGACATCTTTGCAATGCTCTCTAATTGGACACGTTGTTTTTCAAGGAGGGTGGCAACCTTCTTCTCCTGCTCCTGAATCATTCTCTCTTTTTGAATGAGACCATTTTCTCTTCGACCCGCTTCTGCTTCTTTCGTATCGAGAAGCTCGATCTTCTTATCCAGATGAGATTCCCTCTGGATGATCCTCCTTTCTAAGCCTTGTAGTTCTTGGCGCTTATCCGCCATCTCTTTTTCAAACTCAGCCTTCTCTTGATAAAATTTGTCCTTGGCTTGCAACAGCGCCTCTTTTTTTAAGATCTCGGCTTTCTGCTCGGCCTCCTCAATCAGGCGCCTAGCGACCTCTTTCGCCGAAACAATCCTTGCCTCGGAAAACCTCTTTCTCACGAGGAATCCAACAACCCCTCCGAGAAATGCAATGACACAAACGATCATGATATACATCTCAAGTGATAGCTTCAAAGGTCTGTTCACCTCCCTTACGCAGAGAATACAGTGATTCGTGACTCGTACTTCGTGACTGAATTTATTGAAATGAGTCACCCACACGAATCGAAAGATAAGACCGTCAAATCCGGTGGTGCAAGGAAGGGGATAGGTTGAGCGGAGCCCGATTGGGAGCAAAAAATGAAGGGAATCCCGATGGTGATTTCCAATTCGCCTCTTTTATGTCACGAAATCTTGCTTCCCATGGAAAGAAAGAGTCAAACGCTTCTCCCCATTGACTCCCCATGGTTAAAGATTTCAGTAGGACCTCGGTCATCTTTAAAACGATTATCGTCATCGAACTCATGTGCCCCCTGCCCTCACGGCCAGCAGCCAGCACGCAGGTCATATCGGGATCGATAACATCCTATCCTTTCCTCTATTCCATTACACCTTTACCCACCCATTCCGGTGTTAATCATTAGTGTTAATCCCTAAGCGATAGAAACTTTTCCTACCTCCTCCCCACTTAATTTCATATCAATCTTTTCTGCCAAGCCTTTTGACTTCATCTCAACTTCACGGAGAAGGGCTGCTCTTTTCTCTTTCTCTCTTAAAAGATCATCTGCGATGTTGAGAGCCGTTAATATCGCCACATTTAACGTAGAGACGCTCCTCGTCTTTTTTAAAACTTCGTCCATCTTCTCATTGACGTAGCGCGCGACCTCTTGAATATGACCCTCCTCCGCATCGGTCTTGACGGTGTACATTTGACCAAATACCTTGATTTCGACCAGTCGTTCCTTTCCCATTTCGTCCAATCCACTAAAACGCAATACCAGAGGGCTAAATATCGATACTTCTCAAACGATGGAGGAGTTGATCGATCCGTGTCTTCACCTTTTCTCTATCCCCAGAGAGGAATTCCAATTTCCTCTCTAACCGGATCATCTTCTCCTTCTCCGCATCGAGGGCGACGGCTAATGCATCCCGCTCATCCTTGAGTTCCTGGTACTTTTCTAAAAGAAAACTGACCTTTTCTTCAAGGTTTCCCAGTGATCCTCGTTCTCCCTCTGGGGTTAATTTTTCATTTTTTTCGTCCAATGATATTTCTCCAGCCATAAAAAGTCAACCCTTTTCCCAAACGGACGTCCTCTATGCCGCGCTGAGCAGGTAAGCCTTCATAAACTCGTCAACCTCTCCGTCCAGCACTCGGTCCACTTGATGCATGACTTTATTGGTGCGGTGATCTTTGACCATTTTATAAGGGTGCATAATATAAGATCGAATCTGGCTCCCCCAGGCAATCTCCTTTTTCGTGTCGCGAAGTTCCTCGAACTTCTGTTCCTTCTCCTTCAGCTCCCTTTCGTAAAGCCGCGCTTTCAGTATCTTCAAAGCGATCGCCTTATTTTTATGTTGGGATCGTTCGTTCTGACATTGCACAACAATTCCCGTTGGCAGGTGGGTAACCCGCACTGCGGAATCGGTTTTATTGACATGCTGCCCCCCTGCCCCGCTGGAACGGAAGGTATCGATTCTCAGGTCTTTCTCATCAATCTCGACCACAATATCATCGGGGATTTCGGGATAGACAAAGACCGAGGCGAAAGAGGTATGACGTCTCGCCCCTGCATCAAAGGGTGAGATTCGAACGAGTCGATGAATGCCCACTTCAGCTTTCAGGTACCCGTAGGCATAATGTCCATTCACCGTGAAGGTCACGTTCTTCAAACCGGCCTCTTCACCGGGGAGGATATCCACAATCTGTGTCTGATAGGCTTTTTTCTCAGCCCACCGCAAATACATCCTGAGAAGCATTTCAACCCAATCCTGGGCTTCTGTTCCACCTGCACCCGAATTGATGCTGACGATCGCATTGCTCTCGTCATGCTCCCCTCCCAACATCTTCTTAAACTCCATCTCGCCGATTGCCTCTTCGCTCTTCTGCACCTTCTTCAGTAGCTCCTGAGCCTCCTTCTCATCCCCCTGCTCCTCAATAAGCTGAAGGAGAATCTCCATCTCCTCCAATTCCTTCTGGTTTTGCTGCCAGGGCGACAGGCTTTCCAAAATGGAGGTTCGTTCCTTCAAAATCTTTTGTACGTTCTCACCTCCCTCCCAAAAGTTGGGATCTGCCATCATCTTTCCAATCTCGTCCAGTCTCTTCTTCTTACCCTCGACGTCAAAGATGCCCTCGAAGGATCTCTAACCGGTTGTTCAAATCCTTTAATCGATCCTTCAATTCGGTCAGCATATCAACCACCTTCTTAATTTGATTTCTGAAAATTAAAATAACATAAATCAAGAAAAAGATAAACCTCTAAATGTAATTTATTGTAATAATTGGAAAAACTATGGCAAAATCAGTGTCCAAACCCAATGGATTGCTATGCGCAGAGCGCTTAGCGTCTTTCTTTATTCAGAATCGTGGCCATCTCTTCACCAACAAGGGCAGGGTTTCTGACCACACGGACCCCCGCCTTCTCTAAAGCCTCCATCTTCTCTTTTGCTGTACCTTTCCCACCCGCAATAATAGCTCCTGCATGACCCATCCTTCTCCCAGGAGGAGCAGTTAAACCTGCAACAAAGGCCAACACGGGCTTGCTCACATTCTTCTTAATAAATTGGGCTGCTTCCTCTTCCGCTGTTCCACCAATTTCACCTATCATAATCACTGCTTCTGTTCTGGGGTCTTCCTCGAATAATTTCAAAAGGTCAACATAATTCAGACCAATAATCTGATCTCCGCCAATACCTACACACGTCGACTGTCCAATCCCCCGCTTTGTCAGTTGATCCACCACCTCATAGGTGAGGGTTCCACTCCGAGAAATGATACCGACCGTTCCTGGTTTATGAATATAGCCTGCCATCACTCCAATCTTGCATCTTCCAGGAGAGATAATCCCAGGAGTATTCGGGCCAACCAATTTGGACTCTTTCCCTTTGAGATAATCTCCCACTGTAACCATATCCAATGTTGGAATTCCCTCTGTCAGACATACGATGACGGATACTCTTGAATCGGCTGCCTCCATAATAGCATCGGCTGCAAATGCGGGAGGGACGAAGATGGCAGAGGCATTAGCACCGGTCTCCATAACCGCCTCCATTACAGTACTAAATACCGGTATTCCATCGACCTTTTGACCCCCTTTACGGGGAGTGACTCCTGCAACCACCTTCGTTCCATACTCCACCATCTGACGAGTATGAAACATCCCCTCATTCCCCGTGACTCCCTGAACAACGACTCTTGTCTTCTCATCAACCAAAATGCTCATCCTTTCCTCCCAAATTATGAGTTATGAGTTCGGAGTTGGGAGTTCGGAGCAGTTAAGTTTTGAGTTTGGTGTTCGTAGTTTAGAGCTAGAACTCCGAACTAATTACTCCGAACTATCTTTTAAGGGCTTCTACTACTTTTTCTGCGCCATCCTTCATTCCAGAGGACACAGTAAAATTTAGCCCTGAGGAATTAAGGATCCTTCTCCCCTCTTCTACATTCGTCCCTTCGAGGCGTATCACTACAGGAACATCTACCTTTACCTCGGAAACGGCTTCCACCACCCCTTTGGCCAAGGTATCGCACCGAAGGATACCACCAAATATATTGATGAATACAACTTTCACATCCGGGTCTGACATGAGAATCTTAAAACCATTCTTAACCATCTCGACAGATGCCCCTCCCGCCACGTCGAGAAAATTGGCAGGCTCAGCTCCAACCACTTTAATGAGGTCCATCGTCGCCATGGCGAGGCCTGCGCCGTTCGTCATACAGCCCACATTTCCGTCGAGCTTGATGTAATTCAAATTATATTTCGAGGCTTCTACCTCTAAAGGAGCCTCCTCATGGATGTCCCTTAGCACTGCAATCTCTTTATGCCGAAAAAGACCATTACCATCGAAATTCATTTTGGCATCGAGGGCAATAAAATCTCCATTTGAAGTGAGCACCAGGGGATTGATCTCAGCAAGCAAACAGTCTTTTTCGTAAAAAGCCCTATAGAGTCCTGAAAGAATATTCCCCATCTTTCCTACTTGCGTTGGTTTAAGGCCAAGTCGGTAGCCGATCTTATTAGTCTGAAAAGGTCTGAATCCGGCGGAAGGATCAACCCATTCTTTCACAATCTTCTCAGGAGATTCTGCCGCTACCTTCTCAATCTCTACACCTCCTTCTCGACTGACCATCACCACCGGACATGCCTTTGAACGATCGATCGCTACACCCACATAGAGCTCTTCCTTTATATCCACCCCCTCTTCCACCAGAACTTTCCGAACCACTTTACCTGCTGGGCCTGTTTGATGGGTAACCAGTGTCATCCCCAATATCTCCTTTGCAGCCCTTTCCGCTTCCTCAGGAGAGCCGACTACTCTGACGCCTCCCCCTTTTCCTCTTCCGCCAGCATGGATCTGAGCTTTTACAACAATTGATTTACCTTTAATCTCTTCGGCAATCCTTCTTGCTTCTTCTGGGGTCTCGGCCACTCCTCCTTTTGGAACAGGAAGGCCATAACTTTTAAGAATCTCCTTGGCCTGATACTCATGAATTTTCATCCACCTTCCTCCTCACTTTAAAAATTGGTGGCGGTATTATAACGGATTTCATCAACCTAAAAAAGGGGGAAAATGATGGACGAATTGAAATGAGTATTTTGGGGTTATAAATTGAATATATTGCCCTTGAGGAGTATCCTCATCGAAACCCTTCCGCATAAGAGTGCAGGTTTCATTTCGAAATCAATAAGGCGTGAAGAAACTTTTTCACATTTTAGGGAAAGAATTACTTTCGACATAGGCTCTTTATGTCTTTGCTCGTATATGCTTTGGCTTCCAGCCCAATGCCTCCAAGAGATTTCCTATTGCCTTATCCCCTTGAGTCTGATGGCGAAAAGGTAAGTCTGGATTGATTTTATACTTTACTTGCCTCCCTTCTTTTGACTTCTTAACATACCCCTCTGATTCGAGATCAGAGATAATATTTCTTACTGACCTTTCGGTAATCCCTATCAATCTTGACAACTCTCGTCCAGTTATTAATGGATGTTTAGCCAGAAAAAAAAATACTATTGCATGATTCGTAAGAAATGTCCATCCTGCCATTCTGTAATACCTTCCGCAATTCTGAATAATTTAAAATAACCGTTGTGCTCCGGACCGAAGACTACCGACTGGTTAAAGATTCCGCTCAGCACGCAACACCACTTGGATCACTGTCCATGGCTGCTTGGATTAATGCCGGGGAATTAACAACCACGGTGCAGTCCTCTGGCCCCCGCACAAAGAAAAAGCAGTGCTGTCAAAATTGATAGTTTTTTTATGATGTCCCCTTCAAGGCCTCCGAAGAGGTAAAGAAACCCCTGGAGGCTTTGTATTGGCACCTTTTGCAAATCCCATTTCATAGCCAAATCCAAAAGGTTAAGGGTGAAATTTATTCTGAAAGCCTACTCTAGGTCAATACAAACTAATAAAAAAGCCGCTATCCTCTACTTTCAGATAGCGGCCCGACTATCCAGCCTTTTTAACCTCCAGAAATATTTAAATATCTCTGGACCCTGCGATTCTTCAGTAATTTAAGTAACCAAATTTTTCATAAGAAATCTTGAAAGTTTTTCTCCGTCATTTACCCCGAATCGTTGAATCTATTAAAAAAGAAAAAGATTTCCTTGTCAATATAAAAATGCACTGCTGTAAATTTGAATTTTGACCGCATTAGCACTGGTTCCTACAAAGGTTTAATTTTTAGATTTTGTTTAAGGGCTTTGAAAAACAATTCGATCTGCCAGCGATCTTTATGGATTAAAGCAACGGTGGTGGCCTCCAGGGTCATGTGGTTGGTGAGAAAGACCAAGATTTCATCATTTTAGGGATCATAGAACTCAATGCGGCGAAGGGATAGGGACCATAAAGGTTGAAACCTACCCCAACTTTAATAGTGGACATTAGTATGAGCGTTTGTGATGGGCCTCCTTAATCCAACGCGCGATATCCTTTGGTTTGTCTGAATCGAACAATTTTTGCCCCTTGCCTGCAGGTTGCATGTCAATCACATCGGTTGGATACACAATGTACTTCTTCTGCTTCTTGCCCGGGTAGTTGGGATTAAGCTCAACTACAGCAGCACCCATGCCAAGGGGACCTCCATATGCGGAACCGCGAGCCATGTAGAAGAAGACCGTGCTGCCCCGTTCACTAAGTGCTTCGATTTTCTGCTGTATCTCAGCCTGAGTGAAAATGGTTGTATCCCAGCTAACCTTTTTCTTCTCTTCCAATTTGACCTGCTTCGACCTCTCATCGAACCATCCCTCATAGATTATCAAATCTGGGCGCTCGTCAAGAGAAGTATAGTCCTTCACCTGTACTTTCTTCGCTATCGCTTCAGAATCGTCAAAAACCCGGATATTAAGCGCCGCTTCCCCGGTTTCGCTCTTACGGACCACAGCCTTAAGGAGCTTCACCAAATCAGGATCCATCTTTCTCTCGGCTACCAAATAATTTTGCACTGGCCCGGGTATTTCTTTTGGCGCTGAAAGTTTCTCTTTTTTTTCTTCCTCTCTTGCTGACTTCTTACCCCAGAACATCTTTCTTACACCTCCTTCTATAATTATCTTGTCCTCATCTTCCCCTTTGTAATAACTCGCGCTTGAAGCCTGAACCGAAAGTGTGGTTTATTTCTAGTAAGCTTTAATTAGAGGAAGTGGATGGTTTTACAAACTTCTCTGGGCGCGCCTCGTTTGTTTTTTTGTCGAAGTAACCTTCCCAGAGTATCAATTCTGGATGTTCATCCAACGAGTTCCAATCTTTTACTTTAACACCCGCCTTTGCTACTTGGGCCTCATCGAAAACGCGACAGTAGAATGCCTTCTCCTTCCCAGCTGGGCGGACTACTCCTTTAAGTTTCCATACCCAATCTGGGTTCTTATTCTCTTCCACTACCATGTACCTTGCTGCCAAGTCAGGTATCCCCATGGGTCCTGGCAACTTTACCTCCCCCTCCTTAGTTTCTTTCCGTTTCCAAAACATTTTTGTTTTCCTTCACCTATGGATTTGTAAAAATTAAAGCAAATTTTATTTGCAACTTTGGTTGTTATTTGATAATAAAAGTATTGAAATTTTTTTTCATGAAACATTTTTCGTGAAATGTATTTCATCTTTTTAGAATTGTCAAGAATTTTTTTATTTTTTGTCACCCTGAACCATGCCCTGAATTTGATCCTGAACTTGTTTCAGGACAAGGTTCAGGGTCTGCGATTTTAGGGTCTCATAATTCTTTGATCTATAAGGTTTATAGATGCCGAAACAAGTTCGGCATGACAGTTTGGAGATTAAAATTTGCTAAACCACAGGGTCACCTTGACATCTTTTTGGCGGTGTTTTAAACTCCACGGCAATGATCGGAAGGGACGACAGGGACGAAAATACCACCCTCGCCGATAGATGTTGAAAAGCCCATTTCTATCGCCCACCGTTATACGCCTTGATGGATTAAAGGTCCTGGGAAAAGACCAAACCAATATGCCTTTGGACCTGGGGAGGTTCAAACCATGGCAGACATCAGACTCGTCCTCATCGTACCGCAAGGCGCTGTCGTAGCAACCAGCCTTGGCATGGAGGGATTTGCGCGGCACACGAGCCCCGGATCGGGCAAGTACTTTTTCGGGCGCACCGTGTTGTTTGATCTGGCCCTTGAGGGCGACCGTCCGGCCTTCTCCTATATGGATGAAGGCGGCTGGCGGGACACGACCGGAGATACGATTGCGGCCCTGCTGGCCGCTCGGGCCGGCAAGCGTACCAAGACCGCCCTCTCCAACAACGCCTTTTCCTGCACTCCGATCACGGCCCATCGCGGCTGCTACCTGGTCAAAACAGGGGGCCTGGTTCAGCCCACGGTACAGCATAGAGAGCTGGTGCGCTTTTCCTCCCATGACTGCCACGAGGGGATGAGCCCTGACGAGATCGCCTCTGCCATCGGCCTCCCAGTCCCCGAGCAACGCATTCAACGGTTGTATATGGTGCTCTGCCCGGTTGAGCTTATCGTCATGTCCAACCTTACGCCGGCTGAGTATGCCTGGTACTCAATCCACCGCCCCGGCAAGGTCTTTCGCCAAGTCCTCTTCACGGAGCTCAAAGAGGAACTGCATCACCTTGCCGCCCGGAGCCACTACATGGAGGCACATAAGGAGCTCGCTGAGAATCCTCGGAAGAAGACCAAGACGATTATCGGCGGGGGCTGCATCAACCGCGTTCTGTTTTCGGCGTGGGTGGGCTACAAGCAGCCCGGCGTGGGCGGCCTTTATGCCGCTGATAGCGGACACGTCCGCCTCTGGGAGTTCCCCCCGGAGCTTGAGGAGCGATGGGAGAAAGCAGAAGGTTGACCGCTTACCCTTCGGGAGATCGATGCCAGGGCTTGGGTTGAGAGTTCGATTTAATCCTCAGACAATGTTGACAGAGGGGTGGACGATCATGCGCGTGAATGATTTTTCTTTTTTTGTTGTACGTCTTTCCTCTGACCGCCAGTTCTCCACTTCCCGTGCTATTACTCCAGTGTCATGTTTCCAGATTCAGGTACACCAATTTCTCGCTCACGTGTCGAGATCGTAAGGGGGAGATCATGCAATCATTCCGTCAACCCGTTCCAACCAGCCGCGGCCGCCGGGCCCTGCTCCTCGGCCTTGCGGTCCTATTTACCGTGGCCCTCTTCGGGCCTCCGCTGCTCCTCAAAAATGGTGCCCAGGAGATGGCGGTCCCCGAATCCACAAGCGAGCATCCCTTCAAGTTTTTCGCCGTTTTTATCGACCCAACATACAGCAGAGTCGAGGTCGTGAGTCTGGTCGCAGTGCTGGCCATAGCCATGACGGGACTCCTGTATGCCCTCATGCTGATGAGACAGGTAAAGCGGGCCGACCAGGGCACATTGCGCATGCGGGAAATCGCCGCCGCCGTTAGCGAGGGGGCCAATGCCTACCTCGCCGCCCAGTTTCGCAAGATCGGGCCGCTCATCCTTATCATCACGGTGCTGCTGGCGGTAACTTACACCGGCCAGGAGAATGCTTTCCGCTATGGCCGTGCGGGCGCCTTTTTTGTTGGCGCGCTGTTCAGCTGGTGCGTAGGCTTTGCCGGGATGCGGCTTGCCACCACGGGAAACTTGCGCGTAGCCGCAGCGGCGAGGCGCTCTTACGGTGAGGCCCTCCAGATCGGATACCGGACCGGGACGATCACCGGCATGCTCACCGACGGCCTAGGTCTCCTCGGCGGCACGACGATCTTCTTGATTTACGGCGTCAACGCCTACGAGGCGCTTCTGGGCTTTGGCTTCGGCGGCACGCTGCTTGCCCTCTTCATGCGCGTGGGCGGCGGTATCTACACCAAGGCCGCGGACGTCGGCGCTGACTTAGTCGGCAAGATCGAGAAGGACATCCCGGAGGATGACCCGCGCAATGCCGCAACCATCGCCGACAATGTCGGCGACAACGTGGGCGATTGCGCCGGTATGGCTGCAGACATCTTCGAGTCCTACGAGGTCACCATCGTTGCAGCGATGATCCTCGGCCTGGCCAGCTTCGGGCACAAGGGAGTGATCTTCCCTCTCCTGGTTCGAGGCATCGGTGTACTCGGCTCGATCATTTCCACTTACACTGTACGGGCAGGTGGAGATGACACCTCTGACACGGCCCTGCGGAGCGTGCATCGCGGCTTCTGGATCGGCTCGATCATCTCAGTGGTCGGCTTCTTCGCCCTCGGCCTTTATTACCTGCGCTTTGACGCGATTTACTTCACCTCCAACCCCATGGCGGTCTCCGGCTTCCCGGGCGGTGACCCGGCTCGACTGCCGCTCTGGGCCAACTTCGGCCTCGCCGGCTTGGACATGCGGCCCGCCATCACTTGCCTGATCGGTATCTTCCTCGCTGTCGCACTGAACAAGGTGACATCGTACTACACCCATACTTCGCACGGACCTGTGAAAAGCCTGGCCAAGGCCTGCACCACTGGCCATGCCACCAATATCATTCAGGGGTTCTCAGTCGGTTATGAGTCGACGGTCACCGCCATCATCGTCATCGGCGGCTCGATCCTATTTTCCGTATTCACTTACGCCGGCACTCCGCCAATGTTTATCGCCTACGGAGTGGCTATGACTGGCATCGGTATGCTCACCCTCACCGGCAACACGATCTCCATGGACGTGTTCGGCCCGGTCTCAGACAACGCCAACGGCATCGGCGAAATGGGGTACGACAGGGGGGAGATGGAGCGACAAAGGCCCGGTTCTTACAAGCGGGCCCGTCAGATCCTGGCCGACCTTGACGCAGTCGGCAACACCACCAAGGCGGAGACCAAGGGGATTGCCATTGGCTCGGCAGTCCTCGCCGCCGTTTCGCTCTTTTCGAGCTTCATCGCGGTCATCGCCGTGGGCAGCGAAGATAAGATCGGCCTCATGACTCTCGGACAATACTTCAGCGAGGCCGGCCGGCTCACGGTAGCCGAGCCCGCAGTATTCATCGGAGTCCTGGTCGGGGGCGCCATTCCTTTCCTTTTCTCATCGATGCTCATCCGCGCGGTCGGCCGTGCGGCCTACTACATCGTCAAGGAGTGTCGCGTCCAGTTCCGCGACAGAGACATCTGGGAGGGAAAGAAGAAACCGGACTACGGACGTGTCGTCGATATTTGCACGACCATGGCCCAGAAAGAACTGATCGGGCCGGGTCTCCTGGCGATAGCCGTTCCACTCTTCATTGGTTTCTTGCTCGGACCCTATGCCCTGGGCGGCTTCCTTGCCGGTATGATTCTTGTAGGGCAGCTCCTTGCGGTCTTCATGGCCAATGCCGGCGGCGCCTGGGACAATGCCAAGAAGTACATCGAGGACGGCAACTACGGCGGCAGGGGCTCGGAGGCTCATAAGGCAAGCGTCACCGGCGACACCGTCGGCGATCCCCTGAAAGATACAGCCGGCCCGGCCATCAACCCGCTGATCAAGGTCATGAACATGGTGAGCCTCCTCACACTCGGCCCGGTCCTGAGGTACGGGCTGACGCTCAAGGAGGTCTCAGTCACCGTGCGTATCGTCGGCCTTATTGTCGCATTTGTTTGCACGGCTGCGATTGCCTGGGCGGTGTGGCTTAGCAAAAAGGAAGCCGGCGACTACGAGAAGATGGACGAATCGCAATGATTGGGGGATACAAGGGGGACACAAGAAAAAGGAAATAGGGGTTAAAGGATGTTATAAATAGGGGAAAGAAATGAAGGGACTACCGGATCGTCCCTAAATAATGGGCGGTCAATTGACGCTCCCGAACTTCGGGGTTGGAATAATCTGGAAGCAGCATTGGCGCAACGCGATCTGCAAGGATTCCTGCCTCCTCCAATTCTTTATGATATCTTCGGACATGGTCCAAGGTCAATCGCCCGTCCCTCCACTTCTCCTTGACATAAATGGCGGCATTCACTCCTGCAATTCTACCAAAGACGCAGACATCAAGGAGAGAGTTCCCCATTAATCGATTCTCTCCGTGAACACCTCCTGTGACCTCACCTGCAGCAAAGAATCCTGGGATCGAGGTTTCGCAGAGGCTATTATAGTCCAGTCCTCCATTTTGATAATGAAGCGTCGGGTAAACCAGCATCGGCTCTTTTGAGATGTCGATCCCAAATCGTTTAAATAGGATGTACTTCCCTGGAAATTCTCGCTTCACCGCGCCCTCGCCCATAAGGATATCGATCATCGGCGAATCTAACCAAATACCTACCTTTCCCGTTGGGGTCGGGACTCCCTTTTCTATCTCAGAACATTCACGGATAAAAGAGGCAGATTCCACATCCCTCGGCTCCCGCTCATTCACAAATTGCTCTCCATCAATATTAAGGGCATTGGCCCCTGCACCCCTAAACTTCTCTGTGATCAGGAGGCCTTCTGCCTGCTCTGGAAAGACGGCGCCAGTGGGGTGGTACTGGACGGTATGGAGGAAGCACAATTTAACGCCGGCACGGTAGCCCAAGATGAGGCCATCCCCAGTTGCACCGTAATGATTGGTCGTCATAAATCCCTGGATATGGAGCCTTCCCGAACCACCTGTGGCCATAATGACTGCCTTTGCCTTCACCACAAAATATTCCTCAGTCTCTAAATTATAGAGAACTGCACCAGCGCAGTGTCCATACTCATTTAATATCAGTTCCACTGCAGGAGAAAATTCGAGGATCTTTATATGCTCAGCCCGATTTCTCGCTTCATCCCTTAAGGTTCTCATGATCTCTGCACCTGTGATATCAGCGGCGTAGTGCATCCGTCTCCGGCAGGTCCCTCCTCCATGGAGTGCCTTCATTACACCTTCAGGAAATTTTGTAAACATACACCCAAGGCTTTCCAGCCAAACCAGAACCTTAGGGGCTTCCGTAACAAGGGTATGGACAAGTTCCGGAACATTCTTAAAATGGCCTCCACCCAATACATCGAGATAATGATAGTAGGGCGAGTCCTTTGTCCCTTTGGAGGCTGCCTGAATACCTCCCTCAGCCATCACCGTGTTGGCATCCCCATGTCTCAATTTCGTAGCAATCAGGACCTTTACTCCATTCTCCTGAGCTGTCAAGGCAGCCGCGGTTCCTGCACCTCCTCCGCCGATGATAAGGACATCCGTTTCATAGGCTACCTTTGTCAGATCGATGGCATCTGGATTGACCCTGCTCTTGGCCTCCAACAGTTCGACAATCTCGGGAGAGATCGCATAACCTTTATTGGGACCGACGCGGATCTCCCTCCTTGACCCTGCTTTGAAATCGGGATGGTACTTTCTCAGCCGTTCTTCCCTCTCTTTCAGAGAAAGGAATGGGAACTCCTCGCCTCTCCTCTTCTTTTCGACTCTCGCAGATCTTGTGGCCTCAACCCTCTTGATCAATTCTTTCAATTCTCTTGTATAGGGCATAAAACCTCCTCGCTGCGTATCATACGCAGCGAAAATTCGAAATCCGAATTTCGAAATCCGAAACAAATCCAAAATCCAAATTTTAAAATCTTAAACTTTTGGTCTGTTTAGAACATTTAAATTTTGAACATTCGATATTGTTTAGAATTTCGGATTTCGTGCTTCGAATTTAGAAACTCCCGCTTAGTCAAAATTGTCACCGTTTCATAAATTTTATTCGCAAGTTAGTTGTTACAGATATGTTTTGTCTTTTGGTGTCCAATCTTCACCGGCCTGTTCAGGCTCGATCTCTCTTGCGTTATAGAGATTTTTTAATGCCTCTTCATCCGTATCCATCAGCTCCCTGAGCACCTGTTCATACTTGCCTTTTTCAACTTCTCTCACCATTGACGCCAGATGTTCTGCCTTGGGTGCGATATATTTCCCATAGAGCCGCCTTCCTAAGATGGCGATATTATGCTGGCAGATTTCAGCAGGGCATCGAGCAGCACAGAGACCGCACATCACACAATCGAAGGAGAGCTCTGCCAGCCGAGCCACATCACCTCTCATAGCAGCTGCCATATAATCCATAACCTCGATCTCCATGGGACAAGATTTGGTACATGTATTACACTGGAGACATCGCAGCAGTTCCGGATATGCCTTCACCAATGTCTCAATGGCAGGTTTGATCTTTTCGATTTCGTAAACACTTTTGGTCGCTGGAAAGAATGGGATCTGTGTCAGATACATGTTCGGCTGGACAACGGTCTGACAGGCCAATCCCACCTCGATCTTATAGCTCCCTGGGAATCGGTAGACCGTCCCGCAAGCCCCACAAATTCCTCCCCGACAACCGCATCCCCGGATCAATTGGTATCCCGCATACTCCATCGCCTTTTGAATCGTGAGGGATGAAGGAACTTCGTACCGTTTTCCCATGATAAAAATGGGAACGAGCTCTTCTTTCTTAATCTCTTGCGCTTCCATTTACTCCTCCTGATGTGCGAATTCTTCAAAAATCCGAAATTCGAATATCGAAGCTCGAAACAAATCCCAAATTCTAATGTCCAAATTTTCCAAACGATAAGGCTTGGAATCTTAGATTCTGGTCATTTGAAATTATTTCGGATTTCGTGCTTCGTGCTTCGAATTTAGAATTTTTATAAGGTTCCTGATTCGATCTTCAGTTCATCCTCTTTAAAGGTTGCCACGGGTGGTGCTTCTTTTACATCCCTCCCCGGGACATACTGGAATATCTTCTGAATCCTATCTCCCACACTTCGAAAAAGAGTGGCCACCGGCAGCCGGTTTGGACAGGCGCTATCGCAAAGTCCACATCCAATACAAGAAGTAACCATGTGAGACAGCCGAATAAGGTGGAAGATGAGGGTGTCGGTTGGCATTCGAATACCACCCTTTCGATCTGCCCATCTCAGAAATTGGCCTCCGTCATGCTCGAAGACCGCTGTTCTGAAAACACATTCCTTACAATAGCAGATCGGACAGGCCACCATACAGTTGTGGCATCGAATACAGGTAGAAAATCGATCCAAGAAGGACCGCAGATCCTTAATCACTCCTTTGAATTCCTGGAATAGCGCATCTCTCTTTTTCATTCTCTCCGCAATCAGCTTCCCGATCACATCGCTTCGATTGGTTGACTCTTTTTCTAAAAAGGAGAGAATCCCCTTCTCTTCGATCTCCTTTTCTAATTTTTCCCCTATTTCAACACCAATTTCCTGATCCGTCTGATAACCAAAGAGTTTGAAGACAATATCTGCCTGGGGAATGGGATATTCGCACATCTGACAGGCTGTGCGAAAGGCATATCCGTCGAGTACAGGAGTTTCACCCTTTGCCATGCCTTTGAGCAACGCCTTTGTCAGTTTCTCGCCTGCCTTTCCCTCTTGCGACATCTTGGCATAATCGGCGACTTCAAACGTTCCGGGGCAATCAATGCCGACAAGGTAAAGGTTGTCCAATTTGACTTGAAGGAATTTTGTCAACTCCACGACAGCCCTTATCTCACACGCTTTTGATACCGCAGCGACTTTCTTACCTAAGTTCTTGATGGTGAGATTAGAAGCGACCCTTGCAGATTGAACCGGCATTGTTGGTGAAAGCACAGATACGCCATTTAGCTTTTCAGGGTCGCGAATTAGTGTTTGAACAAATCCATCTCCAGAAGGGAGCCCCTTGGGTATCAGAATAGCGTCAACGACCCCTTTTTCTAAAAGGGATTTCAGAAAACCGATGATAGTCTCTTCCGTTCTCCCTTCTGAAACTTTAACCACTGCCTGTTTCGCCATGTTCAGAGGTTCCCCTTTCCCTTATTAAATAACGTGACCGTGTCCGTGTCTCGTGTCCGTAATGTTTATCCTTTACTTTTTGAACGCCATGCTCTCTGCGCTAAGGGCTTTGCCTGCCTGCGGTAGGCAGGCGTTTTTAGGCATCCCAAAGTTGCTTCATCGGGTTGGGGCCCATCTTCTTCAATTCCTCTACCATCTTAGTCACTGTATCTGCAAAGAGCTTTCCCTCACTGGCGCTGATCCATTTCAACCAGATGCGATCCTCTGTAAAACCCATTTGGCTAAGGATGCCCTTCAGAATGGCCACCCTTCTCCGAGCCTTATAGTTCCCTGTTTGATAATGGCAGTCTCCGGGATGGCAACCTCCGATCAAAACCCCGTCAGCCCCGTCGATCAAGGCTTTAAGGACATAGATGGAATCGACCGCCCCTGAACACATCAGATGGATGATGCGGATGTTGGCCGGATACTGCTGTCGGGTCGTTCCCGCAAGATCTGCTCCCGTATAAGTACACCAGTGACATAGAAAAGCTACAATTCTTGGCTCAAATTCAGCCATTTCGTTCCTCCCCTCCTCGTGACCGTGTCCGTGCTACGTGTCCGTGACCAAATTTCATATTTCCACTCTCCACTTTCCAATTTAGTCGATCGCCGCATCGAGGACAGCGATATTCAGTTCTTTCTCAAAGTTCCGCTGTTGAGAAGCCGCATTCCGACAGGCAACGACGCATGAACCACACCCCTGACAGAGCGCTCCGATCACCTCTGCTTTCCCTTCCTCTTCATTGAGGATCCTTGCCCCATAAGGACAAACCGTAACACAGAGGCCGCATCCGCAGCAGAGTCTTTTGATCACATAAGCCAAATAGGCCTTCTCCTCTACTGTTTCCTTGGAAAGAATCGTTGCAGCTCGAGCAGCCACCGCATTCCCCTGAGAGATCGAATCTTCCATAAAATTGGGCGAATGGCAGAGGCCGCAGAAGAATTTTCCGCGGTCCACCGAATCGAGGGGGGCTGATTTGGGATTGGCCTCCATGAAAAAACCGTCCGGATTGAGATCGACGCCGAAGATCCTCGCCAACTCCCGATGGTCGTTCGCTTCGATCCCTGTGCTGAGAACGACGCGATCCGCACGCAGGGTTATCCAACTGCCCATCGCAGGATCATAGAGCGATACCTGCAGGTTCCCATTTCGAAGGGCCACCTCTGGCCTGTCCTCTAACTCATAGCGAATGAAGATAACACCTTTACCTCTTGCCTCATGATAATAGGCCTCATAGAACCCATAGGTCCTCACGTCCCGGTAGAGAACATAAACATCTGTACCAGGATTCCTCTCCTTCAACTTGAGGACATTCTTTACCGCATGACTGCAGCAGATGCGACTGCAGTAAGGATGCTCTTCATCCCTTGAGCCCACACACTGGATCATCACCACCGAGTGGATATCCCTCAAGCTTTCATCGTTCAGGTGAATCATCTTCTCCAACTGTCGCTGCGTGATCACACGGCGGTCCTCTCCGTAAAGATACCCCTTCGGAGTTATCTCCTTCCCACCGGTCGCAAGAATTAATGCCCCGTGGTCGAGGACCTTCTCTTCATTCTGGTGCCGGATCTTTGTTTGATAGTAGCCGTTCGTCTTTTCAAATCCGAGGACCTCTGCCTCGGAATAGATTTGGATCCGTCCACTGCTTTCTATCTCTTTGATAAGATCCTTTAGAAGACTTTGAGGGTCTGATCCCTTCAACGTATAGAAGGACTCTTTTAGATTACCACCCAGTTCTTTTTCTTTCTCAATCAGGTAAACCTCATATCCTTGCTCTGCCAACCGAAGCGAGGCTGTCATGCCGGAGAGGCCTCCACCTACCACCAATCCCTTCTTCTCGACCTTCTGTCTCCCTTTTTGTATAGGTTGAGCTCTCCTCGCTCTCTCCACAGCCATTTGGATCAGAGCCCTCGCCTTTTTAGTGGCGAGTTCAGGATAGTCTTGATGGACAAAGGCGCACTGCTCCCGGATATTCGCATATTCGATCAAATAAGGATTGAATCCTATGTCTTTGGCCATCTCCTCCATCGCCTTCCGAATCTCCCGATGGGAACAACCTGCAATGACGATTCGATTGAAGCCATGCTCTCCAATCCTCCTTTTGATCAAATCGAGATCCTCGGGAAGGCAGGCCAAGCCGACCTCTTCAACATGGACAACCTCTCTCATCCTCTTGATCTCATCCACGAGACGTGAGATGGAGAGGCTCTTCCTCAACTCCTCTCCACAATGGCAAATGAAGACCCCCACCTTTGGGATCTCCTCTGATATGGCTCCCTCTGCCGGATACTCTTTCACAGGGAGGAGACGATAGAGAGAGAGAAAGCAAGCAGTTGCTGCTGCGGCGCTTGAACCCTCCACGACAGTCTCCGGGATGTCCCTGGGTCCCCGAAAGGCCCCTCCGACAAAAATCCCTTTGACCGATGTTTGGGCTGGATTGAATTCGTTTGTTTGGCAGAACCCCTGGCGATTTAATTGAAGGTCCATCCTCTCTGCCAGATCCTTGATGGTCTGTGGCGGGGTGAAACCTACAGAGAGAACGACAGCATCGAAATCTCTCTCCTCAAAGGTTCCATCCTCTTTTACATAAGTAATGCGAAGATTTTTAGTCCCAGGCAGTTCTTTGACCGTCGAGATGGCACATCGTTTATATTCGATCCCGTATTCGTTCTTTGCCCTCTCGTAATATCGTTCATAATCCTTTCCCATTGGTCGAATATCCATATAGAAGAAGGTCACATCGAGGTTGGGCGACCTTTCTTTCGCAATCATGGCCTGCTTGGTGGCATACATACAGCAGATGGTGGAGCAATGATCCTGACCGCAAGATGGATCCCGCGATCCCACACATTGAATAAATGCAATCTTCTCTATCTTCTTTCCATCTGAGAGCCGGAGCGGAAGTCCCTGGGTTGGGCTCGATGTGGAGAGCATCCTTTCGAACTGAATGCTCGTCATAACATTCCCATATCGACCAAAGCCATACTCCCCTTTCCTCTGAGCCCAGAAGGGTTCAAATCCAAATCCCAAGATGATGGCTCCGACCTCGATCGTCCCTTGCTCCTCTTTCATATCGAGATCGATCGCGCCTGGACTACAGGCCTTCACACACTCTCCACACCGGATGCAGGTTTTGGGATCGATGACGAGACTGTGAGGAATCGCTTGGGGATAGGGAAGGTGGATGGCCTTACGTCTCTCCAGACCTCCGCCGAACTCCCTTTCCACCTCCACTGGACAAACCTTTATACAAGCCTCGCACAGGGTGCATCGTTTTGGATCGACAAACCGAGGTTTTTGAACGATGGAAACGGTGAAATTCCCTCCTTCTCCTTCAACCTTTGACACTTCTGAATAGGGTAACAGTTCAATCCCATCGTGCAGGTGACATTCATAGATCGGGCAGAAGGCAGGGGGCGTTGGGCTCATGAAGCAGACGCCACAGGAGTTTGTGGGAAAGGTTTTATCCAGTAGAGGGAAATAACCGCCAATGGCAGGTCCCTGTTCTAAGAGAAAGACTTTCCTTCCCATCTCTGCCAATAGAAGCGCGGACTGCATTCCTGCAATCCCCGCACCGATCACCAATGCCGCTCCACTGTCGCCCCTATTCTTATTCTGCTCCATCTTCATCCTCTTCACCCCTCACCCCCTCCCTCTCCCTCTCCCTCTCCCCTGGGGGAGAGGGAGGGGGTGAGGGAAAATCCAAATGTCAAATCAATGATAAATGACTAAATGGCAAAAACTTTCTCTCTTGTCATTTGGATTTTGGGTTTCATTTGAAATTTGC
>Ga0315312_1001065_pt1 | contig 23848 bp, 21 predicted proteins | sample TDP7_MG_FD_203629 | JGI IMG/M metagenome (GOLD analysis project Ga0315312, IMG submission 203629) | Freshwater sediment microbial communities from Lake Towuti, South Sulawesi, Indonesia - TDP7 | ecosystem: Environmental > Aquatic > Freshwater > Lake > Sediment | place: Indonesia: South Sulawesi... | reverse complement strand
GTTGGGTATAATTGTAACGCCCAAAATGAGCTCTGTAAAGCTTCAGAAGCAGTGTTTTCAAGGGTCTGCCCATTTGATAAACTGAAAAGTCACGCAGGATTCAGGTTAACAAAATTTCAAGATAACGTGAAATAGAATCAGGCCAAAGGAGGCCTCCATGGGGCGGGATGAATATTCCCCTACGTCTGTTACCATCGTCGAGGTGGGCCCGCGTGACGGATTTCAGAATGTCAAAAAAGAGATCCCCACGGGGGACAAGGTCAAAATCATCGACCTTCTTTCCGCGGCCGGCTTGAAATCCATTGAAGCTACCTCTTTCACCCACCCGAAATGGATCCCGCAACTCCAAGACGCAGCCGAGGTCATCCGACGCATCAGGAGGCCGCCGGGCGTTGTCTTTAGTGCTTTGATTCCTAACGAGAAAGGTCTGGATCGAGCCATTGAGAACGGCTTGGAAGAGGTAGTCTTCGTCGTCTCAGCGAGCGAGGCTTTGAACCGCGAAAATTTCAACAAGTCCACTTCGGAGTCGCTGGCTGAACTCTCCTCCATTGCTGAAAAAGCCCGGAGGAATGGGGTGCAGCTTCGGGGAGCCATTGCTGCTTCCTTCGGGTGCCCTTTTGAGGGAAGCGTTAGCGTGGAAAGGGTTATCGAAGTAGCCAAGGCATTTCGAAACGCGGGGGTCTCTGCAGTCACGTTAGCCGACACCACTGGCATGGCTCACCCCTTACAGGTCAAAGAGCTACTCTCCGTGCTCTTATCCGAGCTTTCCGACTTGCCCATTGCGCTGCATTTCCACGACACCCGGAGGATTGGGCTTGTCAATGTTTATTCGGCCTGGGAGGCGGGAGCTAAAATATTCGAAAGTTCTATTGCGGGCCTGGGGGGATGTCCTTATGCTCCCGGGGCTCCAGGGAACGTAGCCACAGAAAGCCTTGTGTACATGTTCCACAAGATGGGGGTAGAGACCGGTGTGAACCTCGATCGACTGATGGAATGCTCCCAGATCACAATGGAGCTCGTCAGCGATCCCCGCCTCGATCAAGGTCGGGGGTGAGGCGAGGGAGGCCAACGATGAAGGCGCTGTCGGCAGTTCGGGTCTTGGATTTGACTCATATGTTAGCTGGCCCTTACGGAGCCATGCTGTTGGCAGACCTGGGGGCAGAAGTCATCAAAGTCGAGCCACCCAAGACAGGAGAGGGCACAAGACGCCTGTTGGAGAATGACCCCAAGAATTCTCTTCACGGGATGGGGGCGTATTTTCTGACCCTTTGCCGCAACAAGAAGAGCCTGACCTTGGATCTTCAAACTGAGAAAGGAAAATCCGTCTTCTATGACCTGGTGAAAGTTTCCGACGTGGTCTACGACAATTTTCGGCCAGGGGTGCTGGATCGGCTGAAGATTGATTATGACACTCTGAAAGGCATCAACCCTGGCATTATATCATGCTCCTGCACTGGATTCGGTTTGACTGGCCCGGGGCGCGACCGTCCGGCTTTCGATCTCGTAGTCCAGGCCATGGGCGGCGGCGTGAGCATCACTGGCGAACGCCACCGGCCTCCAGTGCGCAGCGGAATTCCCATCGGGGATATGGGTGGAGGGGTTTTCTCGACTTTGGGGATTTTGGCCGCACTCGTCAGCCGGGCACGCACAGGAAAAGGCCAAAAGGTGGATGTCTCGATGTTGGATGTCCAAATATCCCTGCTGAACTATATGGCCACCATGTATTTTCTTTCCGGCGAAGTCCCAGGGCCTATCGGAAACGAACACTTCGTTCATGTGCCTTACGGATCTTTTAAAACCAAAGATATCTACATCATTCTGGCTCTGGTCGGTGACAACTTTTGGAAGCCCCTTGTGGAAATCCTGGGGGTCGAGGAATTGAAAGATCCCAAGTATGACAAGCGCGACGGACGCTGGGAGGACAAGGAAAAAATCGAGGCCATCGTCTCTAAGACCTTAGCCACCAGGCCCGGAGATGAATGGTTGGAGCTATTTGCCAAAAAGGGGATTCCTTCAGGCCCGATCAATACTTTCGACCGTGCTCTTGCTGATCCTCAGGTGCTTAGCCGAAATATGGTGGTGGAAGTGGGACATCCTCTGGGCGGAAGTGTGAAACAGCCGGGCAACCCCATAAAGATGTCGGGGACTCCGGGGGAGACCTTTGAGCCCCCGCCGCTCTTAGGGCAGCACACCCGCCAAATCCTTGAGGAGCTATTGGGATATCCTGGGGAAAAGGTGGAGGAACTGCAAAGAGAGGGAGTCATTTGATTACCTAATATAAACGCATTAAATAATCTGTCATTACGAGGAGCGGAGCGACGAAGTAATCTCAAAAAAGATGAGATTGCCACGCCCTTCGGTCTCGCAATGACATGTAAAGGCAAAAATGCCTTTGCATTAATTAATCTCACAAAAGGAGGAAAACTCTTTTGAAAAAGACATCCGCTCTGAGACGCCTGCTGGAACAAAAGAAAATCCTGGTGGCTCCTGGTTGCTACAATGCCCTCACAGCGAGAATCATCGAGAAGACGGGGTTCGAAGCTGTATATCTTTCAGGTTACGGCATTTCCGTCTCCCTGTTGGGTATGCCGGATGTCGGGCTGGCTACGATGACCGAAGTGCACACCATCGCCCGGTACGTGGCCAACGCCGTTCAGATTCCAGTCATCGCCGATTCTGACACCGGCTATGGAAATGCCATCAATGTGATGCGTACGGTGAGGGAGTACATCCAGACCGGAGTAGCCGGAATTCATATCGAGGACCAGATTACTCCGAAAAGATGCGGCCACGTGGCCGGAAAGTTGCTGGTGCCAGTGGAAGAGGCCGTGGGAAAGTTTATGGCTGCCGATGCCGCCCGCAAAGAGATGGACCCTGATTTTCTGATCATTGCCCGCACGGATGCCCGAGGAGCCGTGGGGGGTAGTTTGGAGGAGGCTATCGCCCGAGCCAATGCCTATGTCAAAGGGGGGGCAGACATGGCCTTTGTAGAGGCTCCCCTTTCGAAGGAGGAGTTGCGGAAAATAGTAAAGGAAGTCCATGCTCCCATATTATATAATGTCGCTGGAATCTCACCTCACCTCCCCCTAAAAGAATTGGAGGAAATCGGGGTGTCGCTGGTTATTTACCCCGGCGTTTCCCTGCGGGCATCGGTTAAGGCAGTTTGGGATCATGTTCAAGATATTAGAGCCAAGGGCACTCAGGCCGTGGTAGAATTTCAAGAAAAAATGAAAGGCCACCCGCTGGAAGATTTTCATTCCTTTGCCGGCTTTTCAGAGATTCGCCAGATGGAAGAAAAATTCCTGCCCAGAGCCGAGGTGGTCCGCAAATATGAAGAGACCATCGGATATAAGCCATGAGACCGATTAGGGAATGAAATGAGCCCAGGAGAAAGAAAAGGGCAAAATTGAACCGAGGAGGGAACTATGAAAACAAGGACTGATTTTAGCCGGAGAGATTTTTTGCGATGGGCTGCCCTCTGCGGAGCAGGGGTCAGCGTGGGAACTCTGAGGCCTTCCGTGGAGCTATGGGCGCAGTCTCTGCTCTGGGAGGGAAGAGTCACCGTCACCCACTGGCCTGGCCTCCCCTACGGGTTGCCCGTGGCCGTGGGCATGGAGAAAGGCTGGTTCAAGAAGGCCGGAATAAATGTAACTGAAATCGTTGCCGGCAAAGGTGGTGGACATACTCTTAACAACATCATCGCTGGCGGTGTGCCCGCGGGCGAAGTGGGCAGCCCGGCTGTAGTCAAGGCGATACTAAAAGGCATGCCCGTTATAATCGTGGCTGCTGGTGTGCAGACCATCGGCAGTAACTTTTTACTGGTGCACAAAGACTCTCCTGTCAAGGAGGCCAAAGACTTGGAGGGGAAAGTCTGCGGGATCACCAACCCCGGAGCAGCCGGACACATGTTCACCGTCCTATCCCTACAGCGGTTGAAGGTCGATGTGAACAAGGTCACTTTCAGACCTACAGGGGGAACCGGAGAAGGCATCACCGCTCTGCAAAAGAGAGGGGTGGAGGCTTTTTATGTGGGCGAACCCACCTTCAGCAGACTCAAAGAGAGAGGAGAAGTTTGGTGGCGAGTTCTGTATGACATCCGCGAAGTATTGCCCTGGTTTATTCAGACCTTTTGGGTGGCCACCAACGAATTCAGAGAAAAGAACGGGGAAGCCTTGCGCCGTCTCCTCAAGGTACGGGCAGACAGCGTTAGGTTGATCCAGGAGAACATCGAAGAGGCAGCGAATATATATGCCAAACACATGCATATCGATTACAAGATGGCCTTGGGCGTCCTAAAAGATTACGATGTGAAGACCTACTTCAGCGATGGCCGTTTAAAAAAAGAGACATTGGTCGATCTGGCTTCGGTGATGATTGAAGTTAAGGAGCTGCCGCCAGGGCAGGTGGTGCAGTGGTCTAAGATGGTTGATCAGAGTTTCCTTCCGGAAGAGATGAAGATTGTGCTTCCTTCTTGAGGGGAGTTTAAGGGAGAGCCGTTGCCTATGGGGTCTGTGATAGAGATCCGGGCACTTTCTAAAATTTATCCCACACCCGAGCGCCCCCAAGGGCTTAAAGTCTTGGATGACATAACTTTCGGCGTCGAGGAAGGGGAGTTTCTGACAGTTGTCGGGCCCTCGGGATGCGGAAAGACCACGCTCTTGGAAATCATGGCTGGACTGAGAAAGCCCACCTCCGGAGGGATCTACCTGGATGGCCGGATGATTACGGACCCCGATCCAGCCATTGGGATTGTTTTTCAGGAGGAATCTACTTTCCCCTGGCTGACCGTAGAAGAAAACATAGGCTTCGGCCTGCGCATGAAAGGGGTAGGCAAAGATGAAAGGGAAAGGCGGGTTCAGGAAGTCATCGATCTCGTAGAGTTGCCAGGGTTTGAGAAACGGTATCCTTTCGAGCTCTCGGGTGGGATGCGGCAGCGCGTCTCCTTAGCCCGGACCATCATCATGCACCCCCGGGTAATTTTGATGGATGAGCCTTTCGGAGCCTTGGATGAACAGACCCGCCTGACCCTGGGACTGGAAATCCTGCGCATTGCCGAGCGGACGCAATCGACCATCGCCCTCATCACCCACAGCATCAACGAGGCGGTCCTGCTTTCAGACCGTATTGTAGTTTTGACCCGCAGGCCGGGAAGGGTGAAAAGTGTCATTCCTTCCAAACTGGCCAAGCCCAGGTCTGTCGATACCTTGAGCGATGCCTTGTTCGCCAAGTTGGTCGGCCAGATCTGGAAAGACCTGCGCGAGGAGGGATACCGAGAGCGGGATGAATACTGAAGTCGCTCCCCTAAAGAAAAAGATCATAGCCACCCAATGGCTTGTACTGGTGGTGGCGGCAATGGCCCTGGGCGCGCTCCTCCATTTCTTCCGGCAGCCTGTGCTCATTCCCCTGGATCAGATCGTGAAGGGAGCTTGGGCCCTAACTGTGGATAAAGGCTTTCTACAGGCCTTTTCTGCTACTATGGTCTTGATCCTGGGCACTTTCGTTGGCTCTACCCTTACGGGGTGCCTTCTGGGAATGGGGATGTGGCGGAGAAAGGGCCTGCGGGATGCCCTAGCCCCCTTACTCCAAGCTTATTATGCCCTCCCCAGCTTTGCCCTCTATCCGGTTTTCGTGGGTCTTCTGGGAATGAATGTGTTCCCCATTATCTTAACTGGCTGGCTCTTCTCTTTCCCGGCCATCGCCCTGAACGTGGCCACGGGGTTGTTAGAAGTGCCGGAAGTCTACATCAAAGTGGGCAAGAGCCTGGCTTTATCGCCAAGGAAATTGTTTTTCAGGATCCAGCTGCCAGCCTCCCTTCCCCACTGGTTCACAGGGTTCAAGCTGGGGTTCTGCTATTGCCTGATCGCCATCCTGGCTTCCGAGTTCATCCTCTCCGTTTCTGGCGTGGGGCGTTGGCTGTCAGATTCCTTCACCGGGTTTGAATTCCAGAACCTTTATGCTGGAATATTCGTGGTCCTCCTTTTAGCGGCGGTCATCGTCCTGTTCCTAACATGGTACGAGGCCCGCTTCTACAGGAGGTGGTCGGTTAGATGAGTGGCTGGCGGAGGGGTATGCGAACGTATGGCCTGGTGGTGGTCTTTTTTCTCGCAGGCTGGCAGGCCATCTCTTGGATCGTCCCGAGATTCGCCCTCTCCTCTCCTTGGGAAACGGTGCAGACCCTGGTTTACCTCCTTAGCCAATCCTGGTTTCATAGCCATCTCTCCACCACCCTCCATGAGACGATCACGGCTTATATTTTCGTGATCCTGACCGGGTTAACCGTCGGAGTTGGCCTGGGACTCAGCCGTTTCTGGGGGGAGGTTGCCGAACCATATATTGTCTCCATCTACAGCCTGCCCAAAGTCCTCCTTTACCCGCTTTTCCTCATCATCTTCACCGTAGGGGCGGCCTCGAAGATAGCCTTTGGTTGGTTTCATGGCATCTTTCCCTTAATCATCATGACCCGCAACACAGTCAAAAACATTAACCCCGTCTATCTCAAAATAGCCCATTCCTTACATCTGAATTTTTTCCAGATGTTCAGGGAAATTCTCCTGCCCTATGCCCTGCCCAGCATTGTCACTGGCCTCAGACTGGGGTTTAACCTCACCTTGCTGGGGGTGGTTCTGGGAGAGCTAATCGCTTCCTCCCGTGGGCTGGGATACTTGCTGGCGGCTCGGGCTGCCGAAGGCTTTATCGTGGAAGAGGTGATGGCCATTGTCCTTTTCCTATTCCTCTTCGCCCTGGCGATCAACGGGGTCTTTGGTCTCTGGGAGCGAAGCTTGACCCGGGGAGAGCGAGCGGCGCGCTATGGCAAGTAGGATGAAATCAGTCCACTTGAAAAAATCCTGACGGGGGCTATCGCGGAATTATCAGACGAATCCATAAGGAGAGTTCATGGGGAAAAAAATTGTTGTCCTGGGGGGAGACGGAGTTGGCCCGGAAATCATGGCCGTCACCTGTGAAATTCTGGAGAAGGCCGGCTTTGATTTAGAAATCATAAAACCACTCCATGGGGAAGCAGCCAGAAAAGTAGGGAAAGAAGTCTTTCCCGATGAAGTGAAAAACCTCTGCCTCACCTCCGACGCCACCCTTTTCGGCGCCCAGGGAGGAATCAGCCGGCCGATTCTCGATTTTCTGCGTTGGGGTCAGGACAATTTCGTGAACATCCGCCCGGCCAAATATTATCCCGGAGCCCGAAGTCCACTTCGGGATCCTGAGGGAATTGATTTTGTAATCCTACGGGAAAACACCGAGGGCCTCTATCCTTCCCGCGAAGGAGATCTAACCCTTTTATCTCAGGCCCTGCCCCAGTTCAAAGACCGGCTCGGAAAATCAATTGCCGAGTACGGCCCGGGGAAATTCGCCATCCGGGTTATCAGTGAAAAAGGAGTGGATCGCCTGGCCAAGTTTGCCTGCGCTTTCACTCTGGAAAGGAAAAACCAGGGCCATGCCGGAAAGCTCACGGTGGTAACCAAATCCAACGTTCTATCCCAGACGGATGGCCTCTTCCAGCGAAGAATGGAGGAGGAATGTAAGAAGAATCCGGGGCTGATTCATGAACATTTTCATGTCGATGACGCTGCCCGCCGTCTGGTCCGCTTCCCCAAAGATTTTGACGTGCTGGTTACTTCCAATATGTTCGGGGATATCCTGGCTGATGAAGCGGCCGAGCTGGTCGGAGGATTGGGCCTCGCTCCCAGCGCCTGCATTGGCGGAAGAAAACCCTATTTTGAGCCGGTCCACGGTTCTGCCCCTGATATTGCGGGGAAAGGAATCGTAAACCCCACGGCCATGATCCTTTCAGCCAAGATGATGCTGGATTATCTCGGGATGAAAGAAGAGGCCCTGGCTTTGGAAAAGGGCGTGGCTGGAGTATACCTGGAAGGAAAATATCTGACCCCTGACCAGGGTGGAAAATCTTCAACGCGAGAATTTGCCCAAGCGGTGCTGAAGGAAATTCAATAGGATTGATGGGACGCAGATTTCCGCAGATACACGCAGAAAAAAGAAATTTAGGCAGGAATTCAAAAAAAGAAATAGCAGGAAAAAATTGTTATTTTTTAAGTGAAATTCTTCTCCCCGGAATTCTGTATTATAAATGATCCTGATAATCTGCGCTCATCCGCGTCCAATTAAAGGGGGTGAAAAATGGGAATGACCTTAGCAGAAAAAATTTTGGCAAGGGCTTCAGGCCGTCAATCAGTAAAAGCAGGGGACTATGTGGTGGCCAGCATTGATATAGCCATGACCCACGAGGGAATGCGGGGCGCGTACTCCGTTCTACAAGAAGCAGGGGTTAAAAAATTATGGGATCCAGAAAAGGTGGTCAACCTCCTCGACCACTGGGTTCCGGCCCCTACCGTGGAAGCCGCAATCCATCATAAGAACATTCGTCAGGCAGCCCGAGAGTTAGGCATTCGCCATGCCTATGGGGAAAAGGCCGGAATCTGCCATCAAGTCCTCCCTGAAAAAGGCCATGTGGTTCCCGGAGACCTGATTGTGGGCACGGATTCTCACACCGTTACTTACGGCGCATTCGGTGCCGCAGCCACAGGAATCGGCTATTCCGAGATGGCCTATGTCCTGGCCACCGGAAAGCTCTGGTTCAGGGTTCCGGAGACCATTCGTTTCCAGATGGAAGGCGATCTTTCCCGTGGGGTTATGTCCAAAGATCTTCTCCTTTATCTCGCCGGAAAATATTCTGCGGAAGTCGCGCAATACAAAGCTATCGAGTTTCGCGGTTCCACGGCCAAAAAAATGAGCCTTTCCAGCCGGATGACCATGAGTAACATGTCTGTGGAGCTGGGTGCCAAGTTCGGCTTCTTCGAGCCGGACGAAAGAGTAGCCGAGTTTTTGCAAGGCCGAACGCAAAAACCTTACCCCATGATCAAAGCTGACCTTGATGCTTCCTATGAAAAAGTCCTCCAAGTAGATACTTCCAGAATAGAACCACAAGTGGCCCTCCCCTCCAACGTGGACAACGTCCAACCCGTCTCCCAGGTGGGCAAGGTGACCATCAATCAGGCCTTTATTGGCTCCTGCACCAACGGGCGCATCGAGGACCTGAAGATCGCAGCCGAGATTCTGAAAGGGAAGAAGGTGAATCCCCAGGTGCGTCTACTGGTGATCCCTGCATCCTGGGAAGTTTATCGAGAGGCGCTGAAATCGGGAATCCTGGAGACCCTGGTGGATGCCGGAGCGATCATCTGCAATTCCACCTGCGGTCCTTGCTTTGGGGGACATATGGGACTTCTGGCCCCAGGGGAACGGTGCATCGCCTCCATCAACCGCAATTTTCAGGGGCGCATGGGGAGCAGCGAGGCAGAAGTTTATCTGGGATCCCCCGCCACGGTAGCAGCCTCGGCCATCGAGGGAGTTATCTCTGATCCGAGAGCGCACATGAAATAAAATCCGAAATCCGAAGCACGAAATTCGAAAGAAATTTAAATGATTGAAATTCAAAATTCAAAAAAGGGGTGGGCAAATTTGGTCATTTGAATTTTAGACTTGTTTCGGATTTCGATATTCGAAATTCGAGTTTTTCGAATATCCTTCGGTTCTAGCTATGCTGGATTAGGGAGGAGAGAAATGGAAACCATCATTCGTGGTCGGGTATGGAAATTTGGTAATGACATCAACACAGATCTCATATCGCCGGGAAAGTATCTGGCCGCAACCATAGACGTGATCAAGGAACACGCTCTGGAAGCGGTCAACCCCCGCTTCGCCAAAGAAGTCCAGAAGGGCGATATCCTTGTGGCGGGAAAAAATTTCGGCTGCGGGTCAAGCAGGGAATCAGCCCCGCAAGCCCTGAAAGCCCTTGGGATAGAAGCTGTGGTGGCCGAATCTTTCGCCCGCATCTTTTTCCGCAATGCCGTGGCCATCGGCCTTCCGGTTTTGGCTTGTCCCTCGGTCTCTCAATCCTTTGCCGAGGGAGAGACCCTCGAGCTGGATCTGGAAAAAGCTCAGATAAGAAATATGGGCCGGAATATTTCTCTGCAGGGTAATCCCTTACCCCAAGAGATGCTCGAGGTCCTGAAAAAAGGGGGAATCACTTCGCTTTTAAAGGAGATGTTTGGAGGGCGACAATAAAAGTTTCTCCACCACCTTGGAAATAGGGACGCCCTTCAGTATATAAGGAACTTATTGGAACGCCAAAGTGAGCTGACCTTAGCATAATCCTTTGATTTTCACACCAGCCCAATCTATGCGAATTGAATTACGTAAGGGCATCCCTATTTAGTAGACCTTTGCGGAATGCCAATCCCCGCTTTTCCCGAATTTGTCATGCTCCATGATCTGGTTCGCTTATTTCCTCCTTTTCCTGATATCCGGCTTCACCGGGCAGACTCTTAAACAGGTTCCGTAGAAGAAGCAGCGGCGGGTGGCTATGCCCCGTTCGTCCCATGAGGAACAGAGCCGGTAATCGGTCTTGGCAGGGGTCGTGATGAAGACCCGGTCAGGATCGATCTCTTCCCGCAGTTGGATCGCGCCGGCCGTACATGCCTCCAAACACTTGCGGCACTTTTCCCGGAGACAGATCTTTTGCGAGATTAAGGGAGTGTATTCGAATTCGGCTTCCGTGATAATCGAGTTAAACCTGATCCTGGGGCCATATTCCGGCGTAAGCACGATGTTACTGAACCCGAATTCGCCCAGCCCGGCCATCACGGCAGCGTGGCGTTGCGACCAGGGGTAAAAGGCCTGCGCCCACCAGATTTCGACTCCAGATAACCCCCGCGTGGCTGTTGTAGCCATGGGCATGGATTGGTAGCCCTGGTCTTCCAGCTTCCAGGCGATTTTCGATGCCAGGTAAAGGAGCAATTCATCCTGGACGTAATGCCCCAGCTGGAGGTAGTAGTTATACATGACTACATTGGCCCAATCCAGCCGCGACACAGTCTGGCTGGCCCAGCTGGCCTTGCCGGTGAAATGGTTATGATAATCGTTGTAGTCGACGATGCCGTCGGATATTCTCATTCCCAGCACGATCACGGACCTGGCTTCGGGTAAAAAATCACATGGCCCGTGCCCCCGAGGGGCCTCCTTAAACCTGCTCACCGGAGCAAACCCCACTAAGGCAGCTCCCTCGCTCTGGGCATATTCCATAATCTGCACATTTCGGGGATCCATCGGCTTCCTCCTTTTTTACTCCCCCTTTTCTTTTTCCATGAGCTTTTTTGGATTTCCCGGTATGTCCAATAGAGCGGTCAGTCCAGGAATTTAGGAAATCTTTTCTAACCGTTTCCCTACTTTCATCATTTCCCTATTTTCAGAGGTTTCCTTGCCATGGACCAAACCTACATGCTTTCAAAAAGGAAAGCAATAAAATTCCTAAATTCCTGGACTGATCCCATTATTCCCCTGGCAGGCAAAGGGGAAAACCGATTTTTGCAACGTTTAGATGAATTCTCTGACCTTTTTGACGATCTCTTTCAGATGGAGCGGAGTGGAACCGCAGCAACCGGAAACAATTCGCGCTCCCTTCTCGATCCACTCCCCCATGTGTGCGGCAAACTGTTCAGGCCCAACGGTATATTTCTCCCGTCCATTTACTACCTGGGGCGAGCCAGCATTAGGCTTGGCAATGAGCGGTTTGCCACAGTGGGCCTTCAGAAGCTGGAGCACTTCGGTCATCTGACCGAGGCTGAGACTGCCACAATTGGCCCCTATGACATCTGCTCCTTCCGCTTCCAAACGCCCCGCTGCCACTTCCGGGCTTATTCCCATCATCGTTCGATATCCCTTGGCTGCCGGGTCGAAGGCCAGCGAAACAATGACCGGTAATGAGGTTTGCGTTTTGGCCGCTCGCAGAGCAATCACCGCTTCTTCCAGGTCATACATGGTGAGAATGTTGATAATCTCCACTCCGCTTTCGGCCAAGACCCGGGCTTGCTCAGAATAGACATCCAGGAGTTCCTCCGGGCTTACTTCTCCCAAAGGCTTCAAGATTTTGCCCGTAGGGCCGATATTTCCTGCCACGAATTCCCCCTCGGGTTGGATTTCCTTGATGATTCGGATAACCGCTCGGTTTAAGTCTTCAACTTTTTCCGCTAGGCCGAACTTATTTAGGGAAATCCGATTCAAGGAGGAAGTGGCTCCAGCAACGATATTGCAACCGACCTGATAATAATCCTGAACAAGTTGTCGGTACGCATCTGGATGTTCGACGATCCACTGGCTGATGCATCCCCCCAGATTCGCTCCTACTTGATGTAACATGGTTCCCATGGCCCCACTCATGACCAGAATTTCTTTCTCCAGCCTCTTCAGAAATGAATCGCCCACTCTTCTCCCTCCTTGATTGCTTTTACGAACAAATATATCACGATCCTGGGCTTCCTGAGGGCTATATTTTGGGCTGGCCACCTCCACTGTTTTTCCATAGGAAGAGAAATCATTTCTTGATAGACCTGAGGCGGACTCGGGCGTAGGGCCGCTGTCCTCGCCCGCATAAGGCACTCGTTGCTCCTGAGCCCGGGCTGGGGCTCCCGCTGGCGGAAAGAAAGGAGTTCCGCCAGCGAGTCGCCCCGCCTCCTTTTGCGGAGAGGAAGGCGAATCTTTCAGGAGAGTCCTTTCCCGCCGATGCGGGCTGCGGTCATCTTCCCTGCGCCCGAGTCAAACATGAGCTAAACATTGATGAAAAGCTGAGAGGTGGCCAGTATTCTGGGGGATTGACAAAAGCCCGCGATTTTTTTAATCTCCTTATAGCGGGGCCTATGGATATTTAATGAGCTGACGATGAATTTGCTGAGAGGAGGAGTCCCTTTTTATTTCCAACTGGCCAAGATTAGCCGCAGGAGGCCCACGACAAACAACACAAGGTGCGGTTTCTCCAAGGGTCTAAAACTAAAGAAAAATGACCAAGAAAGAAGGCTGCGATGAATTCTCTACTTTCGGGAATTAGGATCTTAGATCTTTCACGAGTTCTGGCTGGGCCCTATGGAACCCTGCTCATGGGAGATCTGGGTGCGGAGGTCATCAAGATTGAAGACCCTCAGGAAGGGGATCCTACCCGGAACATCACTCCCCAAAAAGTTGGGGGTGAAGACCCGTATTTTCTGGGCCTTAATCGGAATAAGAAATCCATCACTCTCAAACTGACCATCCCCCAGGGAAAAGAGGTTTTTCACCGCCTGGTAAAGATTTGCGATGTGGTCTACGATAATTTCCGCCCGGATGTTTTAGAAAAATTGGGGGCGGATTATGACACTTTGAAGAAAGTCAACCGCCGCATCATCTCCTGTTCCGTATCTGGATTCGGGCATACGGGACCCCTGCAAAACCGTCCGGCCTTTGACCTCACCCTTCAGGCCATGGGGGGAGCGATGAGCGTCACGGGAGAGCCGGGAAGGCCACCGGTCCGTCTGGGACTGCCCATGGGGGACCTGGCTGGAGGAATGTTCGCTGCCTACGCTATCTCCGCTGCCCTCTTCCAGCGGGAGAAAACGGGAGAGGGGATGAAGATTGATATAAGCCTGCTCGACTGCCAGGTTTCTCTGCTCACTTACATGGCTCAATATTATCTCTTCAATGGAATTGTTCCCGGGCCGATTGGCTCCGGGCATCAATCCATCGTTCCCTATCAGGCCTTCAAAAGCCAGGACATCTGGATTGTGGTAGCTGTATTCGTGGAAAAGTTCTGGCCCAAATTCTGTAAAGTGCTGGGATTGGAAACCCTGGCCACCGATCCCCGGTTTGACAAAAATAAAAGCCGTCTGCAAAATAGATCCACCTTGATCCCTATACTCGAAGAGGCCATTTTGAAATGGAAAGGGGAAGATCTATTAAAAAAGCTCGATGAAGAAGACGTCCCGGCTGCCCCGGTGAATACCCTCGATCGAATCCTCTCTGCCCCGCAAATTCTATCACGCAACATGGTGGTGGAGATCGACCATCCCAAGGCCAGGAAGTTCAAATCAGTAGGAAACCCAGTGAAGGTCTCCCTCTTTCCGGAAGAAAAATTTGAGCCACCGCCTCTATTGGGCCAGCACAACGAATTGGTTTACTGCGGAATGCTCGGCTTTTCTTCCGCAGACCTGCAAACGTGGAAAAGGGAGGGAATTATTTAAGCTGCCCTCCAAGAAAGGAGAAAGAGATGAGGAATGATCCGAAGGCCATTGAGGAGGCAAAAAAGGCCTGGGAAAAAAGCTCCGTGGCTCCGGCCCTCAAGCGATTTAATCTGAAGGAAAATCCCACTTGTTTTTACACCCCCCTGGACCTTCCGGAATTTGATTTTCTAAAGAAGGTGGGATTCCCGGGACAGTATCCTTTCACCGCGGGAACCTACGCCTTTTTCCCCTATCAATCTGGAGTGAAAGGGGCGGGATATATCTCTCAAGCCCCCGGGTTGGCCAGAGCTGGACGATATTCGGGATATGGGACAGCCGAGGATTACCGGGACTACCAGAAGCACATGCAAGCGCTGGGGGCGAAATCCGGGCCCAATATTGCATTTGACCTGCCCACCCAATGCGGCTATGACTCTGACTCCCCTATGGCCACAGGAGAAGTGGGTAAGGTCGGTGTGGCTGTGGACACGTTGAGGGATTTTGAGCATATTTACGAGGCTTTCACCGGAGAAATGGATATCGATCGCATTGCCTCCAACTTTACCATCAACGCCCCAGCGAATATCATCATGGCTATGTACCTGGCGCTGGCAAACAAAGGGGGGATCCCCTGGGATAAGCTCCGGGCTACGCCACAGAATGACATTTTGAAAGAATTTGTGGGCCGCGGAACTTACATCTTTCCCCCTAAGCCCTCCATGAGGATGATGCGGGACAGCATCGTCTTCTTCACCAAGTACCTGCCTAACGTGAACATCACCAGCATCGGCGGCTATCACATGAGGGAAGCAGGGGCCACGCGAGAGCAAGACTTAGCCTTCAGCATGGCCATTGGCGCAGCTTATATACAAGAGGGTTTGAACGCCGGCCTGGAGGTGGACTCTTTCGCTCCCCGGTTTACCTTCAACGCTTTTGGTGGGTCCATGGAATTCTACAAAGAGGTGGCCTTCCAGAGGGCAGCCCGCCGGATGTGGGCCAGGATTCTCAAGGAAAGGTTTGGGGCCAAAGACCCCCGCTCCATGCTCCTGCGCCAGCCCTTAGGTGCTCACATCGGCCCCTCCAGTTGTACCGTGCAACGACCCCTCAATAATTTGATTCGCAGCGTCGTTGGGGCCATGGCCTCGGCCATGTCTGGTGGTCCTCCAAATCTTTTCCCTCCTTACGATGAGCCCCTGGGGCTGGGCTGGAGCCTGGAGGCCATTCAGCTTGATGAGGATGGAACGAGGATTTTACAGCACGAAGCAAGGCTTTGCGACGTGCTCGACCCCTTTGCTGGCTCTTACTTTATGGAATCTCTGACCGACCAGATCGAGGAAGAAGCCTGGGTAGGGTTCGATAAGATTCAATCGAGGGGGGGAGCCGTGGCCGCGATCGAGAGTGGATACATGCAGCAAGAGGTGGCCAAAGGAGCTTATGAGCGTCAGAAGAGGATCGAGAATAGCGAAGAATTAGTGGTGGGGGTCAACTGTTTCACCGGAGAGAGTGAATTAGAAGTAACCACCAGCCGCGTGGTTCCCCATCCCTATGATCCCCAGAGGAGAGAAGAGGCTGAAAGCAAGCAACTGGCCAATCTCCGGGAAATGAAAAGAACCCGGAATAATCAAAATGTGCTTCGTTCGCTAAAAGCCCTGAAGAATGCAGCCCAAAAAGAAGAAGAAAATCTCATTCCCTATTTTATCGATTGCGTAAAGGAATATGCCACCCTTCAGGAGATGTGCGATGTTCTGCGGGAGGTCTTCGGCGAAGCCCAGCCCATAACCCTTTAATCCCTATCCGGAGCAGGGGAAATCATGGTAGAAAGGAGGTTGGTGAGAGAGAGCTGGCTAAGGGTCAACGGGTGGTGCCCAAAAAGGGCAAAAATTTCTTGAAAGGAGGGAAATAAATGATGAAGAAGATCACTTTTTCTATCGTCCTGGCCCTTTTTTTACTGGCCGGTATGGGCGCGCAGGGTGTGGGGGGCAAAGAATTAAAACTGATCATGGCGGATTATCTTCCCCCATCGTATGACGACTACTTCCCGGCAAACCAAATCTTTGTTGATTACGTGAATAAACATGGAAAGGGCGTAGTGCAGATTGAGTTTTTCCATTCCGGAAAACTGCTGGCAGCCAAAGAGCTCATGCCGGGACTGTTGCAGGGGACAGCAGACATTATTGTGGACACTGACTCTTACGTCATGGGCACGGCCCCTATTCTGGGAATTTTGGAGCTCCCTTTTTTATACAAAGACGAGTTTGATTTCAGCAAAAAGACCAGGATCGGAACTCCCCTTTTCAACCTTATCAATCAGGAATTAGCCAAGCAAAACTTGATCATCCTTTCCAGCTGTGCCAGCACTCCAGAGCAAATCTGGTCCGTGAATAAGCCAATCAAAAGAGTGGAAGATCTTAAAGGACTGCGCATTCGCACGGCGGGTCGAGTCGAGGCCGAGGTCATCAAGACCCTGGGGGCCGCTTCCACTACCCTTCCTTCAGCCGAAGTGTATGAGGCTTTGAAAAGGGGAACGATTGATGCGTCCCTCCATTATTTGGGAACCGTGCCGGGCCGGAGCCTGCAAGATGTTTATAAATTTGTTACGCTCGGCTATTTCGGCTCCTATGGTCGGCAACCGTACATGCGTTTGGATCGATGGAAGGCCCTGCCCCAGGAGATTAAAGAGTTGCTGATCGCCGCGGGGAAGGCCATGGAGGATGATGGGTTTAAGACCCTGGTCAAGGTTCACAACGAAAAATACTGGCCGCTGGTCCGGAAGGCCGGGGTCCAGATCATAACGCCCGCTCCGGAAGAAGCCAAAAGATTTAAAGAATCTTGTCTTCCGGTTTGGGCCTGGTGGAAGAAGCAGGTTCCACCGGATGTAGCCGCCAGAGCCATTGAGCTGGCGACAAAATAAAAAGGGAGCCGATAATTTCCCCGGGCGATTCAAAGCCCCCGGGGAACCTCTACCTAAAAAGAGGAGATCTTTCTGATAGGACCTAAATTCAGCGATTTATTTAAACCACAGAGAACACAGCGCGGCATAGCCGCAACCAAACTCACCCCCTCCCTACCCTCCCCCCTCGAGGGGGAGGGTAAGGGTGGGGGGGAAATTTTTTTGCTTAATAAAAATTCGAGATTTTGCATGCTAGTAGTAAGAGAATAATTTCATAGTTAAAAAACAAGATAAGTTCAATCCTTTCTCTGTGCCCTCGGTGGTGAATCGCCTTTTTTAGGGAGGAATAAATTTGTTTTCTCGAGTCCAAAAAGTTTCCGGCATCCTTTTTCTTCTTTCACAATTGACTCTGGCCGCCATGATGTTGACCACGGGCTACGATACCATCATGCGCTACTTTTTTGCCCGGCCCACCATCTGGTCCGTTGAGCTGAATGAAGTGTTTTTGGTCTTCATTACCCTTCTTGCTGGAGCCGAGCTGGTTAAAAAGGATCAACATATCCAGATGGACCTTCTTTATACCCGTCTGCCGGGCAGCGCCCAGAGGGGTTCAAGAATATTGATTTCAATGGTCGGTTTTTTGCTTTGTGCCGGTCTCTTTTGGCTCGGGTTGAAGACTACCATCAGTACCTATCAGGGAAAGGTGTACGCCGCCGGTGCCTTCCGGCTCCCTCTCTGGATTCTGTATGGTATGATTCCCCTGGGCATGTCTTGGATGTCCCTCGAATACCTATTGCGCCTGATTGGAGAGCTTGAAGAGGGGGATAAAAAAGGAGAGGGCTGATGGATATCAATGTGATCATTGCTTTAGCTTTTTTCCTTCTCCTGGCCCTGATTGTTTTCCGATTTCCGATCTTTTTGAGCCTGGGAGTCGTGGGCATCCTCGGGATATATCTTTGCCGGGGTACGGTCGGTCTTACCCAGGCTCCCCTCTCCATTATTGCCCAGCTCGCTAACTTCACCCTGGTGGCCGTTCCTCTCTACATTTTGCTGGGGGAGGTCCTTTTTGCCACGGGAATTGGGCCCGACCTTTTTGAGGCGGCGCACCGCTGGCTTTACCGCGTTCCTGGCAGTTTGGCCGTGGCCAGCATCTTTGCGGCGGCGGTCTTTGGGGCCATGTGCGGGGTGAGCATTGCTGGCGTCGCCGTCATCGGCATTATCGCCGTTCCCGAGATGCTGAAGCGGGGTTACGATCGGGCCCTGGCCGCCGGCTCAGTGACCGCCTCGGGCGCTCTGGCCATGCTCATTCCCCCCAGCATTCTTTTTATCCTTTACTCCTCAATGAGCAAGGTCTCGGTTGGAGAACTCTTCATCGGTGGGATCATTCCGGGAATTTTCCTTGCCATCCTTATGGCCATTTACGTGATCATCAGGGTTAAGTTAAATCCTCTTCTTGCCCCCCGGCCTGAAGAAAGATTCAGTTTAAGAGAAAGGCTGGCTATCCTGAAGCGCCTGTGGCCTCCGATGATTCTGATCTTCCTCGTTTTAGGGACTATCTACACTGGCTTCTGCACTCCCACCGAAGCAGCCGCTGTCGGTTGCCTGGGAGCGTTTTTGGTGGCTCACTTTATTTACCGGGGCCTGAATTGGAATAGCCTGAAAAGGATTTTCAGTGCCAGTTCTCGAACTTCAGGAGGCATTCTCATAATTCTGGCCTGCGCCTTCATCTTCAGCCAGTTCCTGGTTTATACCCGCGTGCCCGATCTGGTCAGTGAGTTCTGCACCAGTCTACCTTGGCCTCCCACGGCCATTATTCTAATCATTATGCTGATCTATGTTCTTTTGGGTATGTTCATCGATGCCGCTTCCATTACGATTGTCTCCACTCCCATTTTTCTTCCAACCATTGTCGCCCTGGGTTATGACCCCTTATGGTTTGGAATTCTTCTGGTCATGAACATGGAAATGGCGGTGATCACGCCCCCGGTAGGCTTAAATTTATACACCATGAAATCCATAATGCCGCAACTATCGTTGGAAGAGATTTTGCGGGGGGCTACGCCCTATGTGTTCATCGAGTTTGCGGCCCTAATTCCCTTCATCTTTTTTCCTGAGATTGCCCTATGGCTCCCGCGCCTCATGAAATAAGGAGAAAGGGAAAAATGAGGGAAAATTCTAAAAAGAAAGGAGATTCAAGCATGAGCAAGAAAATTAAAAAGCCAACATGGGGCATTTTAATGGCCATCGCTGCCTTAATTCTGGCAGCTCTTTTCTTGCCCAATTACGATGATGCTTTAGCTGGCACATTTCCGGAAAGAGATATTACCTTGATTGTCGGTTGGAATCCCGGTTCGACGAGCGACCGCAATGCCAGGGCGATGAAACCCTTCTTTGACAAAATCGTTGGCCGGCCTCTTATCATCGAAAATATTCCAGGTGCCGCCAGCTTAATTGGATGGACTGCCTACCTGAAGAGACCCGCAGATGGGTATACGTTTGTCTTTACCAACTGGCCAGTTTTATACCAGCAGATTGTTATGGGTAAAGCTAAATATACCCAGGATAAGTTCTATAACCTGGGGGGCATCAACGATGATCCTATTGCCCTCCTAAAAAGGAAGGAAGATGCCCGTTGGAAAAATATGGCCGAATTCATCGGAGATTGCCAGAAGAACCCCGATAAATATAAAGTTTCCATGACTGGCCCGAATTCCTTCCAGAATTTAGTCGCCTATTATTTGATGGATATATTTGGCCTAAAGTTCAGAATCGTGAATTCTCCTGGGGGAGCCAATGAGGCCAATCAAATGTTAGCCGGTGGTCATGTGGATCTTTGTCTGACGAACGCCTATTCCGGTTACCTGATTCGCGAAGTGGCGACCTGCCTGGGTTTTGTGGCCAATACGAAAGTCCCGAATATGTGGCCAGAGGGTACGCCCGTTTCTGAACAGACGGGGAAGAAAGATCTGGCTCATTTAACCGTCTTGCGTGGTTTTTCGATCAATGGCGAAGTCCAGCAAAAATATCCCGATCGAGTTAGATTCATCGAAGAAGCCTTAACCAAAGCGTGCACCAACCCGGAATTCATCCAAAAGTTGAAGGAAAGCGGTGAAGCTGATGTGAGCTACTGGATTCCCAGGCTGGAATTCGAAAATAGACTCAAAGGCTCTTTGGACGTCGTAGATAAATATAAGCAGTATTTGATAACCAGTAAATAGCTTCACCTTCAATCTACTTGCCCTGGGAGGCCACTGCCTGGCCCAAGAACCAACTCAAGTATGAAAGATTGGTTATTTTTGTTAGGTTTTATGGCCTTTGCCCTGTTCTTAACTATAAGCTCATGGGACTACCCTTTTATCTCTGCCCTTTATCCGCGCATGTTGCTGGCCTGCGGCTTTGTCCTGAGCGGGATAAAAGTCGTTTTTATGCTGAGAAGCAAAAGCAAAGACAAAGGAGTTGACCGAACTGCTGGAGAGGCGGAAACTTCCCCAAACCCGAAGCGGATGTGGATTTACCTGGGAAGTGGAATTCTCTACATCCTTCTCATGCCCGATTTGGGTTTTATTCTCAGCAGCTTGGTTATCCTGATCATCCTCTTAACCCTATTCGGGATAAAACTTAAGACGACTTTAAGTGTGGCCGTAGGAACCTCCTTGGCTCTCTATCTCATTTTCGTTATCTTCCTGGGAATCCCAATGCCCAAGGGAGTTGTGGAAAGCCTGTTGTTTTAGCTTGAGGGAAAAGGCTCGTGATTTTAGATACGCTCCTGATCGGGTTCAGTCATTTCCTTTCCCCTTACAACCTGTTGGCTGCTTTTATAGGTTGCTTGCTGGGTATCATCTTCGGTGCCTTGCCGGCCTTCACCGCCTCTATGGGCGTAGCAACTCTACTCCCCTTTGCTTACAGCCTGCCGGTGGATACCTCTTTAGTTCTTCTCTCCAGTATATACGTAGGAGCCATGTATGGCGGTTCCATACCGGCTATTTTGATGCATACCCCGGGCACACCCGGAGCGGCAGCCACGGTCATCGATGGCTATGCCATGGCCAAAAAGGGCCAGGCAGATACGGCCATCGTGGTCAGCGCTGCCTCGTCGTCCATAGCCAGTTTTGTTGGCGGGGTATTTATCTGCATTACCGGACCTATTCTCTCCTTCTATGCCGCCCGAATCAGCCCCGCAGAGATATTCTTAGTAACTCTTTTGGGCATTATCGTTCTGGGCAATCTGGCCGGTAAGGATTCTATCAAAGGACTTTTGGGTGGAATCATCGGGCTCTTGCTGGGCACCGTGGGTGCTGATTTTGTAGTCGGGCATGACCGGTTTACCTTCGGCATTTACCAGTTATATGAGGGCATTCCCCTCGTACCGGCTCTGGTGGGTCTGCTGGCGCTTTCGGAATGTTTTACCATGGTACAAAAAGAATCCGGTGAGCTTGTGGCGGTCAGTGAAGTAAGATTTAGCCTGCGGAAAATATTAAGCGATACCTGGGATACGATTTTCGGGAAGTACTGGAAGGATACTTATTTATCCACGTTTATCGGAGGCGTTATTGGTTTCATACCGGGCGAAGGAGCGGCGGTAGCTAACTTTGTAGCCTACGATCAGGCTAAACGGCACTCCCGCAACCCGGAACGTTTTGGTACCGGAATTCCCGAAGGGGTCATCGCCTGCGAGGCTGCGAATAACTCCGTAGTCCCTTTGGCACTTTTACCTGCCTTAGCATTAGGAATCCCGGGTAGTTCAACGGCGGCGCTCATCCTTGCCGGGGTCATGATGCAGGGCTTACGCCCCGGGCCGGGAGTTTTCGAGCGAAGTCCGGACGTAATGGGAACTTTTCTGGTGGGACTTCTGGCTGCCAGCTGGCTACAGCTCCTTATCGGTTTGCTCATCGTGGGCCCAGCCTGCAAGCTTTGCCAGATCAAAAACTCGATCTTGGCCGGTGTAATCCTGGTCTTGGCCGTGATCGGAGTGTACGCGGTTCATTATAGCTTCTTCGACGTCGGCATCATGCTGGCCTGCGCTTTGTTGGGTTATGGGCTGAAGGTCTGGGGATGCCCACCAGTAACGGCTGTCGTCGGCCTGATTTTAGGCCCGATTGCGGAGAAATCATTTACCACCGCTCTTTCCGTATCCGGGGGGAGCGCAGACATCTTTTTCTTTCGACCAGTTGCGGCCATTCTGTGGGGGATCATTCTCTTTTCCATCCTCTTCCCTTGGCTGAGGCGCAAAAGAAAAGAAATGCACAGCAAAATTTCCCAAGAAGGGTGAGAAATCCTGTTTAGACGAAAGAATATATAGCCATGAATTCCTTATTACCCAGGAGGTAAATTTGATGGATAAGACTCTTGAACGCATAGGTAGCTACGCTGCTTTTCTTTCCTACGAAGACTTGCCCGCCAGCGCCATCCGGGCGGTAAAACACAAGTTCATCGACACGATGGGCTGTGCCCTTTGCGCCTATTTATGGGAACCCTGCAAGATTGTCCGCAGCCTATGTTTCCCCATGGAGTCTGGTCTAACTGCCCGGGTTATCGGGTCCCTTTTCCGGACTACACCTGAGATGGCAGCTTTCGCTAACAGCACCATGGTCCGAACCGCTGACTTCAATGACTCCTACCGCATCAAGCGGGCCACTCATACCAGCGACGCCATTCCTGCTGGCCTGGCTATGGCTGAAGCGGTTCATGCTGACGGAAAGCGACTCATTACCAGCATCGCTTTGACCTATGAAATGGGAGTACTTTTTTCCGAAAAGATCGGAACCATGAAAGATTGGAATCCAGACCCCTGCGCCTTGGCCACCACTCTCGGCAGCGCAATGGGAGCCGGAAAGATTCTGGGGTTGAACAAGGAGCAGTTTACCAATACAGCCTCCATGGCCCTGGTAGCCAATATCAATTTGGGGTCGAGACTCACCGGAGAGCACTCCATGTATAAGGAAGTTTATGCAGGGGTCTCTGCCCGCCAAGGAATCTTTGCTGCCTTAATGGCCCGCGCCGGAGTAACTGGCCCGAGAGAAACCATCGAGGGCGAAAACGGACTAAATACCCTGGTGGATTCTGTAGAAATCGAACCCCTCGGGGGCGGAGGAGTCCAATTTGCCGTCGAACGATCGATCCTGAAGCCTTATCCAGCACGAGATGCTTTGCAGGTGCCCATCAAGGTTGCTCTGGAGGTAAGAAAGAAAGTTCCCCCGAGTGAAATCAAGTCAGTTCACGTCTGGACAACCAGAGCTCCCGCTGCGGTAGCAAAAAACACTCCAGAAGTTTGGGCACCCAAAACCAAAGAAACCGCCGACCATAGCATGCCCTTTGTGGTAGCTGCCGCTTTAGTTGATGGGGATGTTACCGTGGAGAGCTATACCCGGGAAAGATTTCTGGACAAAAATATTGTAGAAATGATGGGCAAAATCCGGATTGATGAGGACCCCGAATTCACCAAGCAGTCCCCCCACAAATTTAACTGCCGGATAGAGGTTCAGACCCAGTCTGGAAGGACCCATACGATCCACCAGGTTCTCACCCTCGATGAGCTTCGACAAGAATGGACTGATGAGGCAGTGGAAAACAAGTTTCGCCGACTCGCTGGCGATCTGCTTACCCCAGCCCAGATCCAAGCGAGTTTGAACCTCATGTGGCATTTAGAAGATCTGGACGATGCTGGCCGAATTCTGGACAATTTTCAAGTGTAAGGCATTGAGGTACTGAGAAACAGCAGAATATATGAAACCACAGAGTTCACAGGGCGGCATAGCCGCAACCAAACTCACCCCCTCCCTACCCTCCCCCCTCGAGGGGGAGGGTGAGGGTGGGGGGCAGATTTTTTGGTTAACCTGAATCCTGCGTGACTTTTCAGTTTATCAAATGGGCAGACCCTTGAAAACACTGCTTCTGAAGCTTTACAGAG
>Ga0315312_1001064_pt1 | contig 23850 bp, 29 predicted proteins | sample TDP7_MG_FD_203629 | JGI IMG/M metagenome (GOLD analysis project Ga0315312, IMG submission 203629) | Freshwater sediment microbial communities from Lake Towuti, South Sulawesi, Indonesia - TDP7 | ecosystem: Environmental > Aquatic > Freshwater > Lake > Sediment | place: Indonesia: South Sulawesi... | reverse complement strand
GGGGACCGGAATGTCTTCTCCCTCAACCGGGAGTTGAACCTCCAGCTCGCGTACTTGACCGAGACCGCAAAGATCTTTGCGCCCGCCGTGCTAGTTACAGGTCAGGTTCGAGCCATCCCTCAGGGTTGGGATCTTGAGCCTCGGATAGAACCCGTCGCCACCCGTGTCTTGAAGTTCTGGTCTCAGAGGATCCTGAAGATCTCTCCTCTGCCCGAGACGGGTCTAAGGGAACTCCTTGTTGAGAAGGCGGAAGTACCACACTTGGTGGGTGCCAAGGTAACGTTGAGGCTCAGGAAGGAAGGTTTCGTCAAATAGAGAGGACTAGAGGCCCTTCCAGGTTAGGATTACTTCGGAGCCTATGGTCGCCAAAACCATCAGGGCTATGCCGATCAGGAGGAGCATCCTCGCCTCTCGGGGGCGGTAGGCGCGGCGGCTACTCACGAAGGAGATGTAGCCTCCTGACACGCCTATTATGAGGAAGATGATGAAGTAGGCGCTCTCGTTGAAGGTCTGGTCAGTCATGCCCGTGTAATAGAAGCGTGGATAGGAGGGTGTGGGAAGAATGGCTATGAGGCTGCCCAGCCGCGCCTCTATCACATCGTAGACGCCTCCTCCGAGCATGAAGATGGTTACTGCTACGGCCAGGAAGGCGATGATGCCTATTGAAATACCGATTGACGGGGTGGGGAGGCGGATCTGCTTCAGGCGGTCAAGGAGTTTGGACAGGGCACAAGCCCTCCATGTACTGAGGCGACTTCAAATCTCTTGTATATCTTCTCCTTTAAGCCTTCCCTCTCCACCCTCGTTACGAAGTAGAAAGGTGCAGATCTCTCGAACCCACCTCCCAGAATTCGTGTTGCCCTCAACCCGCCCCAAGTAGTCACGCCAAGAGATCTCCAAGGCTTGATGCCAAACCTTGTACGCGGCCAAAAGTTTCCTGTAGGCTCTCCAATGCGCCGAACAGAGGACGTTCTCAGAAGGTGCTCCGCAGACTGGGCAGCTCATAGCTGCTTCCTCGACATCTTCGATGAACAGCTTGGATTGAGACAGAGGTTCCAAGGTCTCCGTCGTCTAGGAGACCTCACCATCACCGTCGGCCAACCACAGGTTCCACATGGTTTGCTCGTCGTCCAAATCTTGTATGGGGGTTGAGGAAGGGGGAAGGCAGCGGCACAGACTCCGTCCCTGTAGTTGGAGCACCCCGCGAAGCGTTTCCCAGTTCTTTTGGAGTGGATTATTTGGAGTTGACCCTTCCTGCAGATGGGGCAAGGTCCGATGGTCCGTTTCGGGGAATCATACGTGTGGAGTGCTCTGGAAAGGCTCTCCGCGATCTCAGCTTCCTTCGCCTTGAACTCTCCTAACACCACGTTCAGGCGGGAGGACGCTTCGTCGATAACCTCTTCCTTGCATCCTTCGCCATTCTGAATGGCCTCCATCTTGCGCTCTAGATCCCTAGTAAACTCGACGGAGACGAGGATCGGGCAATACTTGTAGAGAGTCTCATAGACGCCTAGGCCGAGCTCAGTTGCGGTCATCTGCTCCCCAAGCACGTAGCCCCTTCTGGCCAATGTGTCGATGATCTCCGCCCTCGTGGCCTTCGTTCCTAATTCATGTTCCTCCATCGTTCGGAGGAGACTTCCCGGGTTAAAGCGGGGCGGAGGCGTCGTGAATGTCTCGTTGCAGATGACCTCTCTGAAGTGTACGGGTTGTCCTTCTCGGAGTGCAGGTGTTGCGTCCTCCTCTTTTCTGGCGTATGGGGTATAGAGTCTCAACCAACCCTCCTTGAGGATCCGTCTCCCAGTCAGGAAGAAGAGTTCACCGTTCAAGTCGAAGGTTATGCGAACGCTCTCGAGAACCGCCGGGGGCGCGAAAGTTGAGAGGAACCTCCGGACCACGAGGTCCAGAAGCCTAGCGCATCGACCGTCGAGCTTTGATTCGGGAAGGCTGCCTGTGGGGAATATCGCCGGATGGGCTGGGTCCTCTCCTTTCCCTTGGTTTGGCCTGAGAGGTCGATGTCTCAGGAGATCTGAGATTAAGTCTCTATAGTCGTTCGATTGGCCGAGGGATGCGAGGATCTCTTCGCAGTTCACCGTGGGGGGAATCTTCTCACTCGATGTCCTAGGATAGGAGATGAGGGCGGCCAAGTAGAGGGCCTCGGCCATCCGCAGAGTCTGACTCGGCGTGTATCTGAAGATGCGATAGGCCTCTGATTGAAGGTTCTCCAAGTTGAAGGGCGGTGGCGGAGATCCCTCATAGGTTCTGGAAGCGATGCCCTTCACCACTCCCTCCTTGGACTGGCAGCGCTCCAGGACCCTTTGTGCCTCCTTCAAGGTCTCTACTCTTGGCTTAAGGTACTCGACCTTGTAGGTCTGTCCTTCTGCTTGGAGAGCAGCCGATATTTTCCAGTAGGGGGTAGGGACAAAGCTGTTGATCTCCCTCTCCCTTTCAACCACGAATCCTAAGGTGGGTCCTTGGACCCTCCCCGCGCTCAGATTTGTGAAGCCCTTCCTTGAGTTTCTGAGTGAGAGTGTGAGGGCTCTGGAGATGTTGATTCCCCAGAGGAAGTCGACGATGTGGCGGGTCTCCCCTGCCTCGGCGAGTCTGAAGTTGATGGTGGGGGAAAGGTTCTGGAGGGCTTTCTGTAGTTCCGCTTCTGTTAGGGTTGAGAAGATCATGCGCTTGGCCTCCTTCTCCTTCCCACCACAGGCGAAGCGAAGAACCGTGTATCCTATTACTTCCCCTTCCACATCGTAGTCCGTAGCTGAGACGAAGGCTAAAGCCCCTTGGGAGATCTTCCCTATTGCTTCGATCCAACGCTTAGTATGGGTCGAGTATTTGTTAAACCTGTGGGCCGGAACCCACTCCACATCCAAGACAGGGTAGCCGTAACTCTTCTCCTTGGGGGCAATGGTGTATAGATGTCCGATTGCCGGAACGACTCGAAGAATCTGGCCTTGGTGAATAGCCTCGAAGTAGGGGACACCCTGTTCCCTGTAGCTCTTGGGTCTTCCTCGTTCGTCGAGGGCTCTCGCTATCCTCTCCGCTGACTCCCGTTTCTCAGACAGAATCAACGTGAAACCCATAGGGCATCAACTATGAGTTCCAACTGATAAGACGCCTGCACGAGCTAAGTCTCTCTATTAAGCCTCGTCATGAAGTAGAAACCGTAGAAGCACATAATGGCCGCGACTAGGGACATCTTCGTAGCGAAGACGATGCTCCAGGGAACCTCAGGGTTTGGGAAGGGGTTGATAAGGTTATCAGGATTGAGCTGCCCAAGGATGGCGCCAGAGGCCATGAGGCCGCTCCAGAGAGAAAAATTGAAGAGAACCTCATATAACGCCATGAAGCCAAGTACAAAGGCTAGGAACCTAACCAGCTCCTTCTTGAACGGCGAAAGGGCCTTGATCCTCTCCTTCCCCAGCTCCAATGTGCAGTAGACAAGGCTTACGGTAGCGGCTGAGAGCCACGTGACGGGTTTCATGTAGAATATCGGAAAGACGTGTATAGGGGGGAACTCCACGTTGACGAAGGTTTGGCCGACCACCTCAACATTCAGGACTATGGACATCACTACTCCATAGATAGTCGTCACCAAGACCACTGCCAAACTAAAGAGTCCGGCTACGCGGAAGATGCTCCTCCTCCTCTCGGTGGGAGTCGATAGATCTACCACCTTCACACGAAATCTCCTCTACAGTAAGGCAACCTTAAACCTGACCACCAATAAAAAGGTGCAGTAATCTAGCAGAATAGATAAGCTCTACACGGCAGGGGACGCCCACAAAGAGAAGGCTGGTGAAGATAACGCCGCTACTGATAACGACGTCTCACAGACCCACTAGGCGTGTGAGAACCCTCAGCCACGACCTCCAGAGGGTACTGCCCGGTTCTCTCCGAATCAACAGGGGCAAACTCAGCTTCGACGAGGTCGTTCAGGAAGCGTTGACCCTTGGAGCCGACCGCCTCATATTCCTAGAACGGTGGAAGGGCGCACCGGGGAAGATCGAACTCTACGTACTAAGGCCTAACGTTGGGCGCTATTTTCCGATGATCTACCTTGCTTCAGTTAGAATACAGGACGAGCTCTACGGCCATGCCCCCGTTAGGGGGAGACTCATAGCAACTGTACCTGAAGAAGCTAAGCCAGAATTAAGGCGATTCGGCGAGGCCCTAACCAATTTTCTCCAGATACCACTCGCAACCAGAGAACAAGACACCACAGGATCCGCTGCAAGCATGGTCTTTGACGATACGGAGAGATCTGAGACTGTGGTGACCTTCACGAGGCTGCCCAGCGGCGCAGAGATAGGGCCGAGGCTCATCGTAAAGAACCTGATATGGTCCGATAGGAGGTAACCGCTATGAAGAGGCACTTGGCCCGGCTCGCCCTTGCGGGGCGCGGCAAAAGGAGGCTACTCGCAGCCTATGAAGCCATGAGTCCTGAAGCGTTAAGGACGGCTAGGGGGGCGAGTGTAACCCTTTCCATGCGTGGCGGGACCTTGTTTCTTCACTTTGAGGCTGATACAGTTCCTGCTCTTCGGGCCTTGGTGAACAGTTATCTCCGATGGCTCTCCATGATTGAAGAAACCCTCAACGTAGTGGAGCACAGGTCGGATGGTTAAAAGGAGTATGACCCTGCTGGACTTCTAACCTGAACGCATAAATAGGCTACGGGAACTCAATCTTGTCGTCAAGTTTGGCGGATTATTCGATGAGGAATGGCTGATGGGTGAAGAGGTTCAGATACCGCCGCAGCTACAAGAACAACTGCAGAGGCTACAGCAACTCCAGCAGACTCTTCAAGCCGTGGTGACGCAGCGGCAGCAACTTGAACTCGAGTCCATGGAGGTCGACCGAGCGTTGCAGGAGCTGGAGAAGATTCCTGACGACGGACTGGTGTACAAGTCCGTGGGCTCACTCTTGGTCCGAGCTGAGAAGAAGAGGGTTGTTGAGGAGCTGGTTGAAAGGAAGGAGTTGCTGAAGACGCGGGTGACTGTTCTTCAGCGACAACAGACGAGGGCAGATGAGCGCCTAAAGGAGCTTCAAAAGGTGATTCAGGAGCGGCTGAGACCCGCAACCCAATCCTAGGGTTCGGGATTGGTAGTAGGGTCGTCACCCTGACGAGGTTCAGAAGGGGGAACATTGCATTTTCAGAGCCTTATGGAAACGTTAGCAGGCTCCGAAAATATCGTGATTCTCTGCCACCAGAATGCTGATCCGGACGCTCTTGGTTCTGCCTACGCCCTTTCGCAGTTAATCTCGCTAAAAGCACCGTCTAAGAAGGTCCAAGTAGCCGCGCCAGTGGGCATCAGTAGAGTTGCAAAACAGGTTCTTCAGCTTCTTCCCCTATCGGTCACCACTTCACCAAGGGTGGACGATGCTGACATCATGGTACTCGTGGACACGAATACCCTAGCCCAGCTGGGGGAGTTTGGAGCATCAGTGAGGGATTCGTCCAAGCCCTTGGTTATCATCGACCATCACGCTCCTCACCAAGAGATGGTTGAGCTCGCGACTCTCTGCATCACAGATGAGGAGGCATCGGCCACCTGCGAGATAGTCCACAGTCTCTTCGAGGAAGCCGATGTCGAACCTGATAGAGAAGTTGCCTTAGCCCTGTTCTTGGGCATTGCCTATGACACTCGCCACTTTGCTCTGGCCAAATCTCGCACCTTCCGTATAGTCGCAAAGCTCCTCGACATCGGCCTCGTCGTCGAAGAAGCGTTGCCTTTGCTCACCGTACCCCTTGAGACGTCAGAGAGGATTGCTCGCCTCAAGGCTGCACAGAGGCTCAAGGGAACTAGGCTCAAGGGATGGATCATTGCGGAGTCTAGGGTGGGCTCGTATCAATCCTCTGCCGCGCGGGCGCTGTTGGCCTTGGGCGCGGATGTCGCGGTGGTCGGCGGGGAGAGGAAAGGGAAGCTGAAGATCAGTTTGAGGGCCACGAATAGGTTCTTCGAGGGGACGAGGGTGCATCTAGGGCGGGACATAGCGGTACCCTTGGGAAGACAAGTAGGCGGGATGGGAGGGGGGCATGGCACCGCGGCTGGGGTCAATGGCAAAGGAGATCTGGATCAGGCCCTTGACGCCTGTCTGGGACTCCTCAGAAACGCAATAAGTGGGTCCGAGGAAGCTGGATCTCAAGAGTAGGTCTGATTTCGTGATTGAGCAGATTTTTGCTAAAGCCTTATCTAAGACACCTCCTACTAAGACGGAGGGCCAAATTGGGATGCCTCCCTTTGGAGGTTTCCCGAGGCCCCGGAAAGGTGTCGTCGATCGAGCTCATCCGTTCTAATGAGTTGGGAAGAGAGAGCTTGTCCATAGTCGAGGCCCATGACCTAAGCTATACCTACCCCGCCTCAGAGGCACCGGCCCTTAAGGGAGTGAATCTGACCATCCAGCGTGGTGAGATGGTCGTCCTAACGGGTCCCAGCGGGTGCGGTAAGACGACCCTCTGTCGCTGCTTCAACGGCCTCATACCCAACTTCTATGGGGGTGAGCTGCAAGGCGATATCACGGTGGCGGGCCTCTCGATCAAGGAGCATTCGACGAGCGAGTTGGCACAGCATGTGGGCTTCGTCTTCCAGAACCCTGAGAACCAGCTCTTCGCCCTCTCGGTTGAGAAGGACATCGCCTTCGGCTTGGAGAATCTGGCCATACCAAGGGAGGAGATGAGGAGACGCATCGACCGGGCTATGGATATGGTGGGGATCGCCGATCTGAAGGACATCGCGCCCTTCGAACTCTCCGGGGGGCAGCAGCAGAGGGTGGCGATAGCCTGTGTCTTGGCGATGCAACCTGACCTCATCGTCTTGGATGAGCCCACCTCTTTCCTAGACCCTGTGGCCGCTAGGAACCTCTTCGAGATCATCAGCAGCCTCAATAGAGACCTCGGTTTGACGACAATTTTGGTGGAACATCGCCTCGACCTCCTGAGCACTTACGCTACTCGAGTCATCGTAATGGACGAGGGAGCGATCGTTGCGGATGGTGCTCCTCGGGAAGTCTTTGCTTCCAAGGAGGTCGAGGCCTTGGGGATTGGTCTCCCCAAGGTGACACGTCTCTTCCGCATGTTCTCTGAGCAGGGGTTGTCTCTTGGCAAGCCGGTCATCTCCGTCGATGAACTTGCTCGGGAGATTAGGAGAAGAGTCGTCAAATGATCGAGGTCAGAGACCTCTACTATACTTACCCGTCGGGTGTGCAAGCCGTCTCCGGGGTCACTGTCACTATTCGTGACAAGGAATTCGTGGCTATTATGGGGGAGAACGGTGCCGGAAAGTCCACCCTCGTCAAGCACTTCAACGGTATCCTTAAACCCACCAAGGGAGAGGTCTTGGTCGACGGCCGTCCTACCACCAAGGCAAGCGTTGCGGAGCTATCCCGGGATGTGGGTCTGGTCTTCCAGAACCCGGATCATCAACTCTTCTCCGAGACCGTTGAGGAGGAGATAGCCTTCGGCCTCCGCAACTTTGGGTTTGGGGAGAAGGATATTGAGGAACGGACGGCTTGGGTCCTGAGCCTCCTCGATCTGATGAGATATCGGAAGGCCTCGCCCTTCATACTCAGTGGGGGGGAGCGGAAGCGGGTTGCCTTGGCATCGGTCTTGGCGTGGGACCCCAAGGTAATAGTTCTCGACGAGCCGACGATTGGGCAAGATTACGGCCAGAAGGAGAAGCTTCGCCAATTCGTCTTGGAGATCAATGAACAGGGCCGAAGCGTGGTGATGGTCACCCATGATGTGGAGTTTGTGGCGGATTGCAGCCCGAGGGTCATAGTCATGTCCAAGGGCCGGATAGTGGGAGACGGCGAGGCAAACGAGATTCTGACGGATGCCGAGCTTCTTTCAAGGGCCTCGATCATACCACCTCAAATCACGCAGCTTCTGGATCAGCTCTCCGACCTCGGGTTGCCGAGGCATGTCATTGACCTTCATCAGGCCAAGACGCTCCTGGACCGCTTAGTAGGAGTGGGGGTTGAGGGTTGAGGGTCTTCGAGGGGCTGAGGTTCAGACGAGGCGATACAGTTATTCATCGTCTCGACCCTAGGACGAAGTTCATCCTTTCGACAATCATCTTTACCCTTGCCCTCGTCTTTACGGAGCTTCCATTTCTCATGATGCTATTCTTGGCTCAAGTGCCCCTGATTTACATGGCAAGGGTTCAGAGGGAGTGGAAAAGATCCATCAGGGGCGGGATGGTTCTGACCACGATCATATTCGCCACGAACATCTTGGTGGGCTATGTCTCCAACGGCTTCAGGCTCACTTACGGCCTTGTCCTCTACTCGACTACCCTGGCCTTCAGGTTCGTAGTCCTCATGTCATCCTTCTCCATCTTCTTCCTGACCACGTCCCCCGACGACCTGAGCTTGGCCTTGCAGCAGAGCCGGATACCCTACGAGTTCTGCTTCGCCTTCACGACAGCGATCCGCTTCGTCCCCGTCCTTGCTAATGAGGCTCAGACGATTATGGATGCGCAGAAGTCCCGGGGGCTGGAGTTGGAGAAGGGGAACTTCTTGAGGAGGATCAGGAACTTCATCCCGATATTGATTCCTCTTATTGTTGGGGCGATTAGGCGGAGCCTCGAGTTGGCGGAGGCGATGGAGAGTCGGGCCTTCGGCGCGAAGAAGGAGAGGACGAGCCTCTACATCCTCAAGATGAGGAGAAGCGACTGGACCGCCCTAAGCATCGGCGCGCTCTTACTAGCTTTCTCCCTCTACATCAGGTTCTTCGTGGGACTTCCTCCTCTTCCATTGACCTAATATCATTATTCTAGGGTTCATGGACTTCCTTAGCGGCAAGCTCATAAGGGCGCACGCTGGAGGCTTAACGGGTTGGAAAGAGCCTTCGTCTATGTTTGCCTCGTTGGGTTTCTACAGTCCCTCTCGTGGGCGACAATAAACATCATCTTAGCCCTATATGCCGACACCTTCGGCGTTCCTGCTCTGCTAGGAACCCTTTGGAGCGTTATCGGCCTCTCCCGCTTCCTCTCCGAAAACCCCGGCGGGATATTGGTCGATAGAGTCGGTAGAAAACCAGTGATCGCAGGAGGAATCATCGTCATCCTTTCCTCTTATGTTCGCTACTTCTCGGCCCAGACGGCGACAGACATGATACTATCGGGTGCGTTGGCTGGGACAGGCTTCGCGGTATCCCATATAGGCCTGATGGCTCAGGCAGCGGATCTTGCTCCACCTGAGGAGAGGACGAGGTACATGGGCATCTTCCAGGGTTCCATGATGTCATCTCAGGTCATAGGGCCCATAGTCGGTAGTCTAGTGGCCGATTACTACGGGTTGAGGGCCCCGTTCATCGCATCCATTCTATTCATAACTGTCGCCACGTTCCTTGCCTTCACAAGAATTGGAGAACTCAAGGCCGTAGATCCCGTAGAAGAGAAGGGAGGTATCCTTAAAGATTATAGCATGTTTCTGAAGAATAAATTATTCCTAGCTCTCTTCTTGGTATCCTTCCTCTTCTCCCTAATAGGTTGGTGCTTCAGGTCTATCGTCTTTCCTATCTATGGAAAGAAGGTTCTCTCCCTAACCGTCGCCCAAATAGGACTCCTATCCAGCATAGAGTCCATCGTTCTCTTTGTGGAACAGTTCTTCCTCGCCGACATCATGGAACGCCGCCTCAGCAGAAGATTAACTGTAACCAGCGGATTCATAATATACGGTGCAGCTATCTACTCCATCACCTCGACCTCGGACTTCTACACCTTGGCAGCCATATCAGCGATCCTAGGCATGGGCATAGGCACCATCACCCCATCTCTTGAGGCAACTTGGGTGGACATCACGAGGGTGGAGGAAAGGGGACGGGTCTACGGCGTCAGAATCGCCTTCTTCGATCTCGGCCAAATATCTTGGTCGATGATAATTACCTCACTCATGAGTGTCGATCCACGCTTACCTTTTTACGCCATCGTCTCAGCAACACTGTTGAGCGCCTCTTTACTCTCCCTAATACTCAGGCCAAGAAAACAGGTGCGCTAGATTCAGGCTACTAAAAGGTCCTTGCGGATCTATGATTCATAGTGAGAATGATGAAGAATGCTTGTCTGAAATATCAGAAACGGTGAGGGCAAGAATGGCTGTTAGGGATCCAAAGGGCCTAAGAAAGAGGGTGTCGGTGAACCCTTCTATTTCTTCTTTATGATGGAAGTGAGTCTCTCCGCGGGTATAGTTGGCATACTAATGATTTTGACCGTACCTCGTGATCCGAGTTCTACGGAGATGCGAGCAATCGTCTCGTCTTGAAGATTATAGCTCTTCTCCTTCAAACAACTATTACACAATAACACTAATTCTCCAATGTTCTCCTAAGGCGATAGATCAAAGGCTTGGTCCCACAACCGTTTCGGAGGCAAATCCTGTCCAAGAGGAGACCGGCGCCCGCCTCATACACTGGACTGACAATTCCTGAACACAAGGACTATTACGAAACACAATGCATTAAGTTTGCTTTGAGACCTATGCCACAGATGAGCGGAAACCCGCTATCCTTAAACAACTCAATCTGGAAAGGCGGGCAAATAATTATGAAGTGGCCAAAGTCTCATGACCTTTGAGTGGTGATAGTTGTTGCCCAGTCTGTCTAGAGTCGTTGCGGACAGGAGGGAGATGCGGTCCGGGATTCCAAGCCTCCTCAGGTCGATGGGTGTCAAGGTCGAGTATCAGACCCTAGCCATCGGCGACTACGTTACATCTGGCTACGTGGTCGAGAGGAAGACGGTAACGGACTTCGTCAACTCCCTCTTCAGCGGCCGCCTCTTCGACCAACTCAACCGCCTCACCGAACACTACGAGGAATGCCTCATAATCGTAGAAGGCGACCTCTCCGAAGCCTTGGAGCAGCTACCTAACCCTCGTAGCATCTGGGGCGCCATGACCACCCTCATCCTCGACTACGACGCCCACATCCTCTTCACAGGCGATAGGAAGGAGACGGCAGACCTCCTCTACGTCCTAGCCAGCAGGGAAACCCGCGGAAAGAAGGTCAGACCCCTCATCTACAGGAAGGCAAGAGCCCGGACAATAGAAGAGGCTCAGGTCAACATCCTTGGAGCCCTCCCAGGAGTGGGACCCATACTGGCGGAGAGGCTACTGGCTCATTTCGGAACCTTGAGGAAGGTTTTTGCCGCCTCGGCTGCGGAGCTGAAGATGGTAGAGGGTTTTGGAAGGATTAAGGCGGAAGGAATAGTTCGGATTCTTGACTCTCTCCACCCTTCTGAAATTCACGAAACCTCTCAGGCTAGGCTCGGAGGGGGTGACTCAGACCGAGCTACTAGCTCGACAAGTCCTCCCTAACTCGTGGACTCAGAATGCGCAGCAGTTCGTCGGCCCTATCCGTGTACAACCTCAGCCTATACGGAATCAGGTCGTTCTCCTTGATGCCATCCACCTCCACGCTATTCCCATCCTTCCCCTTCTCCACCTTCACAAGGGGGAACTTGACGATGAGACTCCTCCCCATCTGTTCGAAGACTATGCCCCGTTCCGTGACGAGGTAAGATGAAGGGGTGACCTGGGGTACTCCACTGGGCATCCCCGCCTTCGCAGTAAGAACCAAGCTGACAGGCATCGACACCAGAAATCCCGCCACGTAGCTAAGCCAATGAGGAGTCTCCGGCCAAAAGACTCCTATGAAGTAAGTCGTTCCCAAGAATGTGCCGAGGGAAAGAAGTATCATCCCAAACGTCTTCACGACCTGCGACCGTAGACCCGACGAACCCCCCGCCGTCTGCGCCGACCGGACGTCCCGCTCAGAAACGTATTGTAGCGCCTTAGAGCGCTTCGCCCGAGCCGCTTCCCTCATGTTTGCTTCCAACGCCGGTCCGGATCTTGCGCCCTTATAGATCTGGTACGCGACCTGGATGCCGAGGACTAGAAAGAGGGCGCCGATCTGGAGCCACGGGTTTCCGGTAGCTATTCCGTAGGCTATGAGGACCAACATTAGGAAGGACGTTGCCACCGTTCGGAGATAATCTTTTGCACTAAAGCCCAAGATAGTCCACTTTGAATAGTTCTCTTTCAATATCCTCGGCGCGATTGGATAAGGTTTTTGTTCATCCTCGAACGAGTTAGCATCCAAGTGATTCGACCATGGCTGACGACACCTCTAAGCAGTCGAAGCCTTACATGAGACGACTAACAAGTGAGGAGAGGAGGGAAGGATTCCTCCTAGTGGAAAAGCGGAGACTAGGGCTTTTCCCCTCGAAAGGCGACCGCTTCAAGGTCAAAGTAGGCCGAGAATTCTTCGAAACTGCCTTGGAGGCCATCCCCTGCCAGTGTAGAGGGCCTGATAAGCCCCACGCCCACTACCATATTCCTCTCCCCAAGCTGAAGAACATGTCCAAAGGATCCTCGGTTACGTTGACTCAAGTGGGCATGCTAGAATATGAGCTTAGTCTGAGCTAATTATGGTGGATAGTCTTCAAGGATGAGGTGAACTAACACGAAGATCGACACAATATGTAGCCTCGGAAGTTTTCGAAACTTCGTGATCCTGAGCACCTGCCGATCCTTCATTCCTGACCACCTTCTTGAAGATGAGGAGGTCTTCCCAGAGCGAGCTGCTGAGGAAGGCGCCATATACGTGGAGGCAGAGGATAAGGAGACGGTGGAGAAGACTAGGAGCATAACCTTCGTGCGAGCATTCGAGGTCCTAGGAGTCATCTATAGGTCAAAGAGCGGGAGAACATACCTGAAATGGCGCAGTACTCGCGGCAAGACCGGCCGCCTGACAGGTGAAGCCAGCGGCAACAGCCTCGTCAACCTGTATGCGGCGCAGGTCCTCGACCGTGAATTCGCGCAAAAAGCGTTTCAGGCAACGAGATCTACCCAACCCTAGGATCATTACACTACCTTTTATACAGTCACTCCAACTATATGAGAGCCGCACCTGGGGCAGTGGATCAAGTTGAGCCTCCTCACTATGGATGACCACCTGCTCACCGCCTCAATCTTTTCCAAGAAACTCACGATGGGCGTCTACGGGTTGGGGTGGATGGGGCTCCCAACCGCCTGCCTCTTCTTAGAGGCTGGTGCGAAGGTCCTGGGAGTGGATGTAGACGATCGTGTCATTGAACTCCTGAATGCCGGCAAGAGCCCCATAGAGGAGAAGGGCGTAGAACCAATCATTAAGAGGCATATCGGCTCAGCCCTTTCCGTTACCAGCGATCTACGAGGGGCCGCTGCCCTATGCAACGTAATCCATATGGTTGTCCCCACATCCACAGATGCTGGCCACAGGCCTGACTACTCGACCGTCGAGAAGGTAGCGCATGAGATAGGTTTCAAACTAGGCCCCGGAAGCCTCATCATCCTAGAGAGCACGGTCGCCCCGGGGATCACCGAGGAGATTGTGAAGCCAATCCTTGAGAGGAACTCCGGGCTCTCGGCTGGGAAAGACTTCCTCCTAGCCTACAGTCCCATAAGAGCCATGTCGGGGCGAGCCCTCAGGGACATAAAGACGTATCCCCGAATCGTCGGAGGCCTTGACGAGAGAAGCCTTAACCTAGCATCAACGGTTATGGGAATCATCGTTGAAGGAGGCATCATCAAGGTCAAGAACATCCGCACCGCGGAGGCGGTCAAGCTCTTCGAGAACGTGTATCGGGACGTGAACATCGCCTTAGCCAACGAGCTGGCCTGCCTCTGTGAAGGATTGGGCTTGGACTTTTTGGAGATAAAGGAAGGGGCGAACAGCCAACCCTACTGCCATCTTCATGTCCCAGGAGTAGGTGTAGGAGGCCACTGCATTCCTGTCAACCCATACTTCCTAATCGCCTCGGGCAGAAGAGTCGGGATGGATCTGCGCCTCGTTAGGTATGGGCGGCTGAGAAATGACAGAATGCCCGGGCACACAGTCGAGCTTGTGGAGGCGGCCTTGAAGGAATGTGGGCGAACCTTAGGCCGTTCAACAGTGGCTGTATTGGGGATTAGTTACAGAGCCAACGTCAAGGAGCCTCGTAACTCCCCGAGCCTTGAGGTGATTCGTAGGCTTCGGAGGATGGGAGCGAAGGTGAGGGTGTTCGACCCATATTTTGGAACTGGGGAGTTGGAGGAGCTAGGTTACGTCTCTTCCGACAGCTTGGAACGAACCATCCAAGGAGTCAACTGCCTTCTAGTAGCCGTCGGCCATGACCAATTCAAGGATCTTCCTCTAGAACGTCTGGTTCAACTCATGCGTAAGCCAGCCTGCATGGTCGACGCAGCACGGCTAATCGATCCTGAAGAAGCTCGGAAGCACAATCTCATCTACTGCGGCGTCGGCTACGGGCGGGAGCCGCGTGCCTGACCGCAGCCTTTTATCGGTGAAGCCACCTCTCGTCTCCACGAACCTCGAGGTGAAACCTGTTGTCCGTGAAGATGAGGTGCAAAGTCCTCACCTTCGAAGAAGTTTATGAGATGACTAGACAAGTCGCCACCAAGGTGAAAGAGTCGACCTATAGGCCGACCACCATCGTCGGTTTGGCCCGGGGAGGCTGGATCCCTGCTCGACTACTATGCGACTTCTTGGGAATTACCGACCTTATCAGTTTGAAGGTTGAGCACTGGCTCGAGACTGGGAGAACAAAGGATGAAGCCACCATAAGGTACCCCCTCACTGCGGACCTAAAGGGCAAGCGTCTCCTCGTGGTCGACGACATAGCCGACACGGGTAAGAGCCTTATGGCTGCCACCAGCTACTTGGCCAATTTCAACGCCGATGACATGAAGACGGCCACTATGCAGTATCTTCCTGGCTCGAAGTTCACCCCTGACTTCTATGCCGAGGAGGTGACGGTGTGGACATGGTTCATCTATCCTTGGAACTGGATAGAGGACACGAGCACCCTCCTCGTCCGACTCGTGGGAACTGAAAAGGAGAAGGTCTGGTCTGCCCACGCCTTGAATGAGGGGCTAAGAGATCATTTTGAGGCTGAATGGGACATGGGGATGCTACACCATATTCTGCGGATCATGGTGGAGAGGGGGCAGCTGGAAGAGGTTGAGGGGGGTTTTAGGCTCAAGGAGGCGAAGGTTATACAGCTATAGCAGGTCGCGTTTATCGAGCGGCTAATGATCGTTAGACTCAAAAGGCTTCTTCGAACGAATGTTAGGATAGCTCTGCTAACAAGTCTCCTCCTGCAGTGTTGCTGACCTCTCACTCATAGCTAGAAGCCAAATGTTGTCTCAGATGAGGGGTAGGGCTATGAGGGACAAGACCTAACTGCGGTCAATGTCCTATGATGCCGGAGAAGAGACCTTGAAGAAGACCAAGATCCTCTGCACCATTGGGCCAGCGAGCCTCAGCGAACAAACTCTGAGGTTAATGTACGAGGCAGGCATGAACGGTGTCCGCATCAACACCGCCTTCGGCGACCTTCCCCAATACAGGGAGGTCATCACAAAGGTCCGAAGAGTAGGCGATATACCAGTGCTCCTCGATGTTAAAGGCCCAGAGCTTCGCGTGCGCACCCCCAGAGCGTTGGGCCTCAGGGAGGGGAGCATTCTCGCGGTAGGAGAGGGTGAGGATGTCGCCTTCAACCACCCCGTGTACGACCAGCTGAGGATTGGGGACAGGGTCCTCTTCGACGATGGGAAGATTGTGACAGAGGTTTCAGAGTCAGGGAAGGAGTATGTGAACCTTCGCGTCAAGTTTGGGAGATTGCTGGAGGACGGCAAGGGAGTGAACTGTCCGGGCAGGCGCCTTGATGTTCCAACCCTTTCCCAGAAGGATCTTCGGCTCATAGAGTTTGCGAGGGAGCAAGGGGTGGAGTTCATAGGCCTCTCCTTCACAAGGAGTGACGATGACATTCGGAATTTGAAGAGCGCTATTGGGGATTGTGGGATCAGCGTTGTCGCTAAGATAGAGAATGAGCAAGGAGTTGAGGGCTTCGACCGAATACTATCCGAGGCCGACGGCATAATGATTGCCCGTGGGGATCTTGGGATAGAGGTTGAACAGGAAAGGGTGCCTCTCCTCCAGAAACGGATGATAGCTGCCTGCAATCAGGTTGGGAAGACGGTGATTACGGCGACGGAGATGCTTGAGTCGATGACCATGAACCCGAATCCCACACGGGCCGAGGTCAGTGACATGGCCAACGCCATCTTGGACGGAACCGACGTGGTCATGCTCTCTGGGGAGACTGCTATCGGGAAGTATCCGGTCGAGGCTGTGACCATGACGGCGAAGATAGCACGGCAGGTGGAGGAAGCGGTCCTCAATAGGGTCGTGGAGGAGGAGTATCGGAATATCTCCAGCACCATCAGTCGGAGCGTCAACGAGATCTCTCGTTCCATGCCCTTGGATAAAGTGGTCACTATCACTAGGACTGGGTACACTGCAAGGGCCATTGCTCGATTCAAACTGAAGCAGCCCATCGTAGCTGTGACGAGGGACCCTTCGGTGAAGAGGAGGCTCGAACTCGTTTACGGCGTATATCCAGTTCACTTGGAGTATGGGGATGAGGAGGATAGGATACTCTCTGCCGCTCACGCTCTCCTGTCTAGGAATATGGTTAATGAGGAGGACGTTGTTCTCTTCACGGCAGCCTTCAGGACGCCCCAGCGGCATGCGAGCAATCTAATAGAGATCCACACGATCAAGGAGCTAATTGAACTCAAAACTGGTCGTGGCTCCTAGAAGATGCTTACCTGCGACGGAGTAAGGGAAGATTGGCAGAGTCATTCAAAGAATACTAACGCTCAGTGAAGGGTACTCTTATAATCTCCAATCATACCTGAGGATGTGATAACTATGGGCACGATTGAAAATCTGAGAGAGGCCTTCGCGGGTGAGTCCCAAGCAAATAGAAGATATATGGCCTTCGCTGTGAAGGCGGACCAAGAAGGTTTTCCCCAAGTTGCAAGGCTCTTCAGGGCTGCGGCTGAGGCTGAAACGGTGCATGCCCTCAACCACCTCAGAATCCTCAAAGAGGTTGGTTCGACCGAGGAGAATCTGAGAGCTGCCATAACAGGAGAGACCCATGAGTTCCGTAAGATGTATCCCGGGTTCCTGGAGGAGGCGAAGAGGGAGAAGCGCCAAGACGCGGCCTGGTCCTTCGACGTGGCCAATAGGGTGGAGGAGGTTCACGCCAAACTATACTCCAAGGCCCTGGATTTGTTGAAGGCTGGCGGTAGACTGAGCATGGTGGACTATTACATCTGTCAAGTCTGTGGGAACACGGTGGAGGGGGAAGCACCCGAGAAGTGTCCTATATGTGGTGCCCCGAGGGACAGGTTCAGGAGGATCGAGTAGGGGCGGAATCGCCATGACAGATGTCGGGGAGATCTATCTCTGCGAGAAGTGTGGGAACAGGGTGAGGGTGCTGGAGAGGGGTGTGGGCATACTCGCCTGCTGTGGAAAACCCATGAAGCGTGTGTAACTTCATAGCTCGCGAAGATCATCGGCTGTGTTGGCTGCAATAAGGCTAATGCTTTGTCTGGCGACGAGGGTCGCGAACTCTTCGAGAAGGACCAGCCTGCAGCGCGACCTTTTATATGATGTCTCACCGACTCTATGCTGGAGGTTTTGTCAGATGCCAAAAGAAGTTCTTCATACGAAGGATGCACCTCCGCCCATAGCGCCATATTCTCATGGGACGAAGGCTGGGGGATTCATCTTCGTCTCCGGACAGGGCCCGACGAACCCTAGGACGAAGGAGACTCCTGAGGATATTGAGGGGCAGACGAGGCAGGTCATGGAGAACGTCAAGGCCATAGTGGAGGCTGGGGGCGGGACGATGGACGATATCGTGCAGTGCCAGGTGATCCTCAGGAATATGAATGACTACGCGAAGGCGAATGCTGTCTACGGAAGCTACTTCAAGAAGGACCCGCCAGCTAGGACGTGCTGGGAGGCGGGAAATCCCAGAGGCTACGGTCAGCTAGTTGAGATCAATGCGATAGCCTATGTCGGCGACGAGAAGACAAAGACCTAACGGGGCTCGGAATAGTCAGGTCCTTCCATTACTTTTTTCGTTGCTACGAACGCGCGCAGGTGCCGAGCTTGGTCATGGATGCTCACCTTATCGTACTTCCCTACCGGACCTGTACCGGAACGAGCGGGATAGTACATCTCGTCGCTAACTTTGGAAGACCCATAATAGCCACCCGCCTCCCCGAGTTTGAGGAACTACTACATGAAGGCTGCGGGCTCATCCTCACGTGTCTCAGCCCCGAGGGGGTTGCTGATACTATCCTCCGGGTCTATGCTGACAAATCTCTCTGGAATACTCTAGCGAGGAAGAACATAGCATTCTCTAAAGAAAGAGCTTGGAGCAATATAGCTAAACAACATCTCGAACTATACATAGAATGCCTGAGTAGACATACATGAAATCATCCATAGACTCGACGCACAAACGTACCATCTTGCTTCTGGCAATCATTTCCCGGGTTCTCCTATTTCTTACTGCCATTGTCTCAAACCACATTCTTGGCGTTCGGGCCCCATATCGTAAGGATGAAGCTCTATGGGATGTTGGGGTTCCTCTCGTCAACCTCTTCACCAGGTGGGACTCAGGCTACTACATCACGATTAGCACTGCTGGATACGCTGGTCTTGAAAGCTATGCCTTTTATCCTGGATATCCAGTCGTATTGAGGTTGCTTTCCATGCCCTTATGGACATATTTAAGACCTGACCAAGCAACGGCTTTAGTGGGCTTTGTTACAAATAATTTGCTCTTCCTTCTAGCAACGTTAGCTTTTTTCAAGTTAACACTCATTCTAACTTCGAATAGTACCAAAGCATTCTACTCAACCGTCTTTTTCATCTTCTTTCCTTCAAGCGTCTTCTACTCGGCAGTTTATACCGAGTCCCTTTTCTTCACCCTGATAGTTATGGCCTTTCTTTTGTTGGAAAATGGTTATCTTAATATGTCTGCTTTTGTCGCTTTCGTCAGTGGTCTTGTAAGACCCGAAGCCCCTGTACTATCCATTTCATTGGGCTTGAGAGCCAATCAGCTTCAATATGTTAAGGGTTTGAAAAGAAAAGCTTTAGTCGTAATGGCGCCCTTTGTTGGCGCTGTCATCTATGCTCTCTACACATGGCATCAGACTGGTTCCGCAACGACGATACTCGATACCCGGGCATCATGGAGAACCACAAACCTCGATTTGCTCGAATTCTTGACCAATTTTGCTACAGCTAGTATCTTCTTAGAAAACCTTTACATAATTCTTGTCTTCGGAGCTATACTGGTTGCTCTAGCGTATACAGTAGTATTGGGTCGTGGATGTATCGCTTTGAAGAGAGTGTATCGCTTTAAGTACAGTGAGGTTGCATATATGTCTTATATTCCGCTTCTTCTCTTCGTATATCTTTTACTGGGCGATATCAGATCGTTACCTCGCCATCTATCCCTAATGTTTCCCCTTCATTGGTCGCTTGCGGAACTACACAATCATCCGTACGCGGCAAAAGCCTGCATTATTGTCTTTGCTTTTTTGGCAAATGTAGGAGCCATCTTATTCGCCAATTGGTATAGTTTCCGTTGAAGCCATTAAAGAAATTAATCATCGCCATCTTGGCAACAGCGACTGTGAGTACAATTATTCAGCTCCTAAGAGTATATAGATTCAGCTACGATGCATACACCCACATTTTCTTTGCTGACCACTACCGCCGTAACTGGTTCAGCTTGTGGGACCAGAGATGGTATGGGGGGTTCAGCATAGCTACCTATCCGCCACTCACCCATCAGCTGACAGCCCTACTAAGCTTCATATTAGACGTAGAAAATGCCTACCAAGCTGTATCGATAATCAGTGCCGTAGCCATGACCTTCAAACTAAGTTGAGGCCTATTCTTGTAGTTCTAGCCTTCCCAACTCCTCGGCTAGGAGTGGTAGGAACGTGCCGACGTCGGAGACGATGCCTACGGCTTGGGCTGTTCCTCTATCTGTGAGCTTGGTAGTAGCGGCGGGGTTGATGTCGACGCAGACGACGCGGACGGTGCTGGGCAGGAGGTTCCCGACGGCGATGGAGTGGAGCATAGAGGCCAACATGACCACCATGCTAGCGTCCTTCAGGAGTTCCTTGTACTGCCTCTGAGCCTCAACCGTATCCGTAATCACGTCAGGTATGGGACCGTCGTCCCTTATGGAGCCGCAGAGGGCGTAGGGCACACCGTTCTTGATGCAGTGGTAGAAGATCCCGCTCTTCAACCTACCCTGCTCGACCATGGCCTTGAGGGAGCCGGCCTTGAAGACCTCGTTGATCGCCGCTATGTGGTTACGGCTACTCCCCGTCGTCAACCCCGTCTCCACATCCATCCCTAGAGAGGTACCGTACAAGGCGTATTCCACATCATGGACCGCCAAGGCGTTCCCACTCAAGAGGGCGGTGACATATCCCATCCGGATGATCTCAGCCAAGGATGGGGCTGCACCCGTGTGGACCACGGCGGGGCCGGCGACGAAGACTATTTTTCCTCCTTCCTTCTTGGCTTGGTAGAGGTCTTCTGCCACATCTTTGACGAGGCTGACGGAGGGCTTCTCCGAGGAGACTCGGCTCGCCATGAACTCGAAGATCCCTATGCCGGTTCGAGGGCGTTCTGGGGGTCTGATCCTGATGCCTTCCTCACCGACGACGACGAGGTCGCCCTTCCTGATATCTCGAATGGCCCTGCAGTAGGCTCTGCCCGCGGTGCGGTCGATGACGATCTGCTTGTCCATCATCTGGTCCTCGACGTTGAGCCACTTTCCGTTAACGAGGACGCTGGTGGGGTGGTTGGTGGTGGAGTAGAAGCCGTCGGGTAGAACCATGTCCCCGGGAGCTGGTACAGCCTTAGCCTCGACTAATTTGGTGGGGACTGCGCCTAGGCGGCGGAGCTCCCTCATCATGAGGTCTAGATGCTCTTGGCTTCTTCCCTTGACGATGAGGCGGGCGTAGCTGGTCTCAGCCTTTCTCTTCCCGATACGGAACTCCGTGACCTCGAAGTCTCCTTTGAGGTCCATGATCAGGTCCATGATTCGGGTGAGGATCATGGAGTCGATGAGGTGGCCCTCCACCTCGACCTCTTGGCTCGAACCTTCGTCTTCTTGAGGAGTGATCACGGGGAACGCCCTTTCAAGTGGGCTACTCTAGTGCCGAGGCCCGCTAATAAACCTAACAAAAATCGCTACCTACACCAAATTTTGGGAAGACCGACGTTAAAGGTCGAGGTGCGTCTCAAAAACTGGTGCGGTCTAGGCTCGGGCGTGTTCAGGGTAAGTTCTAGGGACGCCCGTCGCCCTGAGGAGTATGGTCCCAGTTAGGGATGTTGTGAATAGTGCTATGCCGACCTGTATGGGCGTTACCGCGGCGCTTACCACCCACACCATCTGCACGAATTCGAGGGGGAACTGAAGGAGCCAGTCCCAAGTCCCCAAGGGGACGAAGAGGAAGATTCGGAAGAGGATGTCAGCCTCCAATCCAATGAGGGCGGAGAAGGCGAAGGTGAACCTCCCCCCTGCTATACCGTACATCCTCCTCTTGAACAAGACGACTGCGATGAGGACTATGAAGGCGATGTATGTATCCCAGAGGGCCCAGAGGGGTAGGTTCCAAGATGTGGGTGTCAGAAAATAGGCTCCTAGGAGGACAATGTAATAGGGGAGAACGGCGCGTAGCCTGCCTCGGAAGACGAGGCTGGACATCATGGCCCCGACGGGCGCTCCGATTGTGAAGAAATACTCGTATAGGCCGATGAAGACCACGGTGTGGCTTATCATGACGCCTATCAGGACGGAGAGGAACGCCTCCCAAGGACCCAAGACTATGCCAGCTAGGGGTATTGCTATGAAGGTCCAGCCATACCAGACGCCTGAGGAGAGCTGGGGAAGCCCCGGCAACGCGTCCAGAACAGCAGTTACCGCGGCGAAGACGACTATCAGGGCTATAGAACGCGTCCTATTCATAACGACCTCTTGAGAGATGTCCTTGACTATTTTAACTCTCACATCGGTACAGGCTCGAGTAGATGGCCTCAGCCACCTCGAAACCCCTGAGGAGAGCAGAACCAGAATCCTCCTCTTTCACAACGACGGAGCATAGGGGTTCACCCTTCTCCACTATGACGCCCGGCACGGGAATGTCCCTGACCTCTGGAAACAGTCTGAGATCAGGTACCGCAGAACGCTCTCTGCCATAGAGGACCAAGCGGATGCAGTAACCATCCTCCCTCCCCAAGACAGGAAGGCGTCCACTCCGACAGGCGTCGATATGAGCCTCCACGAGGTTGATGCCCAGAACCCTCTCCACACACTCCAGCGTCCCCTGAAAACGGGGATTCACCTCCACGACCCAAGGCCGCCCTGCCCCATCGATGACTAGGTCGACGCCATTAGACCCCACCAGCCCGAAGGCCTCAGCAACCTTTCCAGAAACATCTCTACACTTCGAAAGCAACGCCTCAGAAGCGTCGAGGGGGACAACGTTCCCGCAGTAGCTGAAGGCCTCGGGAGAACCCAAGGAAAGAAGACCAAGAAGCTGCTTATTCACCGTCAGAGTCATCGACCTATCGCGAGTAGCCATGAAGGAGGCGCTCGCAGCCAGGCCCTCCACGTATTCCTGAACAAGGACGTCCTTCTCGACCGGAACCGCACGGGCAAGCTCCACCTCACTCCTGACCAACCGTATACCGGCACCCCCAAACCCAGCTATTGGCTTTACGACGACAGGATATCCCAGCTCCCTCACGGCTTCCGCGGCCTCGGTTGGGCTGGAGACGAGGTGCGTCTTGGGGTGGAGGATGTCGTTCCTCTCCAAGGTTTCGAATAGTCTCCTGTCTCTTACATGGATTATGCCATCCGGGGTATTACCGAGGATGGGCGCCACATCCTCCAACGCCTTCAAAGCGTCTGGAGAGTCCTCTAGGCCTGAGGAGAGTAGGATACCATCATAGGAACAGTCCCTTCCCAATGTTCGGGCCAGGTCCACCACGCCCTCCGCGGAGAAGGCCTCCCCAACACGGCCACACGACTGGCCTGGAACCTGCCTTATCAAGGAAAGGGACCTATCAGCGACGGCTCGAACATCCAAGTCGCCGAAGAAGTCCGCCACGTGTACACGATATCCGGCATTGTGGGCAGAGGTGGCTAGGGCGGCCACATCCAAACCCACGACGAGCAGAACTCCTTTGCGATTATGCCTTGGCTGAGATTCGGCTGACATGTGGCGCCTCGTAGCGTAGGGACTCTGTAGAGATTAAGGATGACGCCCCTGATAAAGGAAAAGGCGACGATATCGTTATGAGCAAAGAGAGACGCCCTTATTCTCGGTGGGCCGAGTGAAGAACCGGATCGTCCTAGCATACTCCGGAGGACTCGACACCTCCTTCTCAATAAAGTGGATCCAGGAAAAATATGATGCTGAAGTCATAACAATGACAGCCGACGTGGGCCAAGGCGACGACCTGAAGGCCATCGAGGAAAAGGCCTTGACCATAGGCGCGCTCCGCCACTACTCCCTAGATGTCCGAGACGAGTTCGCCCGAGACTACATCTTCCCCGCCATCAAGGCCAACGCCCTCTACCAAGGGAAGTACCCTGTCAGCAGCGCCCTCGCCCGGCCTCTGATAGCTTCAAAACTCGTCGAAACAGCCCGAAAGGAGAATGCCACAGGGGTCGCCCACGGCTGCACAGGGAAAGGAAACGACCAAGTCCGCTTCGACGTCACCATCAAGGCCCTTGCACCTGACCTGAAGATCGTGGCCCCCATACGGGAATACAACCTCAACCGAACTCAAGAACTGGAGTACCTCCGCGAGAAGGGCGTCACCCTACCCTTCGAGGTGAGCAAGAAGTATAGTGTCGACCAGAACCTCTGGGGCCGCTCCATGGAGGGCAGCGACCTAGAAGATCCCATGCA
>Ga0315312_1001063_pt1 | contig 23889 bp, 24 predicted proteins | sample TDP7_MG_FD_203629 | JGI IMG/M metagenome (GOLD analysis project Ga0315312, IMG submission 203629) | Freshwater sediment microbial communities from Lake Towuti, South Sulawesi, Indonesia - TDP7 | ecosystem: Environmental > Aquatic > Freshwater > Lake > Sediment | place: Indonesia: South Sulawesi... | reverse complement strand
AGCGTGTCCAGTCTAGGTCGGCAATGACAAGGGTCTGCGGCATAGAGATCATTAACTGCAAGGCTGACTGCCAAGGGATACTTGCCCGCGTTGAGAGGTCTGATGCTGCCTCCTACCTCGGTGAGGGGGAAAGCTTCGCTGTGAGAATCAGAAGGGTGAGAGGAAGTTCCCCCAAGATTGACACGTTAGCCTTGGAAAGGATGATTGGCGAAGTCATACATAGACAGGCAAAAAAGGCCAAGGTTAACCTGAGGTCTCCTGAAAAGACCTTCTTTGGCATACTTGCGGAGGACAGGTTCCTCTTTGGGTTGAAGATGGCTGAGATCAAGGCTGGCGAGTTCGTTGAGAGAGGAACCCGAAAGAGAGCCTTCTTTCATTCTGCAACCATGCCCGCTAAGATGGCAAGATGCATGGTCAACCTCGCCCAGCCTAAGACTGGAGACTTGGTCTTGGATCCTTTCTGCGGAACCGGCAGCTTTCTCATTGAGGCAGGTCTCATAGGCTGCCGGCTGATGGGCCTAGACGTGATGCGAAGCATGGTTGAGGGAAGCCTAAGGAACCTATCTTTACATGGATTGGAGCCAGCGGGCATGATAGTAGCCGATGCTCGTCATATGCCATTGGCTGAGGCAAGCGTCGACTGCGTTGCCACAGACCCTCCTTACGGAACCTCCGCAACCACACTGGGGCTGGATACACGAGACGTTTTTGAAGGGTTCTTTTCAGCCATAGGCGATTTCCTCAAGAAGGGAAGACGGATCTGCCTTGCCGCCCCAAAGAGGATACATGTCAACGAGATAGGGGAGCGATCAGGCTTTAAGCATCTGGAATCACATTTTATCTACATCCACAGAAGACTGACCCGAGAGATTGCGGTCTTCGAACTGAGCTGATCAAGGACCCTATGCTTTCAAGGTAGATAGGTCGATGAGTCTAAGCATCGTTTTTCTGGGAACCGCCGCTAGCATCCCGACTTCGACACGGTCGCTTCCAGCAGTAGCTGTCCAACGGAAGGGTGAACTCTTCATCTTCGACTGCGGTGAGGGTATGCAGAGGCAGATGCTCCAAGCGAAGATAGGCTTGAACCGGAAGACAAGAGTTTTTGTCACACATATGCATGGCGACCACGTTCTGGGTTTGCCGGGACTGCTTCAGACAATGTCTCTCTTGGGCAGAGAAAGGCCGCTTGAAATCTACGGGCCTCTTGGAATCGAATCTTTCGTGGAAGCAATAGTTCGAACCGTCAGATTCTCACTCACCTTCTCTGTGGAGACACATGACGTAGAGAAAGAAGGGTTCATATGCCAAGACAAGGAGTACGATGTGCAGGCGGCTTGGGCTGAACACTCCGTTCCATCTCTTGGTTACGCATTGATTGAGAAACCCCGCCCAGGCCGTTTCCACGCTGAACGAGCGGCTTCACTCGGCGTCCCAAAAGGACCGTTATGGTCCAAGCTGCAACGAGGAGAAGATATCAAACTCCCAGACGGACGTGTGGTCAAGCCGGGGGACATCGTAGGCCCCCAGAGACCGGGTAGGAAGATTGTTTACGTCGGCGACACGAAGCCATCAGACGTCATCGCCGAGTTCGCAAACGGAGCTGATGTCCTGATCCATGAGGCAACCTTCGGCGAGGATCTTGCTGACAGGGCGGAGGAAGATTTGCACTCTACACCAACCGGAGCTGCCCATGTTGCCAAGAAGGCGGGGATTGGCCTTCTCGTCTTGACACATATAAGTGCCCGTTACGGCGACAGCAAGGTCCTTCAGGAAGAAGCCAAGAGAACCTTCCCCAAAGTACTTGTGGCCGAAGATTTCATGAAGATCGATGTCCCGCTGAAGGAATAGCAAGTCCACAAGGTGACGGCCATTGGGGAGACGTTATATTCGATATCCGGGTTCCTTATAGAAATGGTTGCGCAAGGTAATACAGCTTAACGGGATGGGAATTTATGAATGGTGGGAACATTACTCGACCTGTAGACGAGAACTACTTTTGTCATGTCATGATCCCTTCAAGAGATCATCAGAAATCGAAGATTTTCTATGAGAAAGTCTTCGGATGGAAAGTCGAAGAACAGCCGGGAACAAATTCCATGGATATTCTGCCGCCTTCAGGAAAAGGGCCGAGCGCAGAATTGAACCCAGAAGTAGAAGTCATAGTGCCATCGATCCGCACATCCGACATCGAAGCAAAACTCAAACTGATCGAGAAGTTTGGCGGCAGAAAACTGAAGGAAAAGACGCCTATAGGCAAGGATGCCGAACACGGATACTATGCGTTGTTCACCGACCCCTGTGGGAACCTCATGTGCCTTTACTCTTCCAGATGATCTTTGTCGCTTAGGCGAAGGTCGATAAGTTGAGGCTCTAGATTTCTGATAGTAACGTCTTCAGCTTCCGAAGGCTCTCGCCCACGTTTTTCTCTGATTCTATCACCAAGACGCCTTTGTAGTCCATCTTCCTCAACGCGCCGATCAGCTTTGGCCAGTCTATGTTTCCGCTTCCTACCCCCAAGTGGCTGTCAAAGTCTCCAAGATTGTCGTGCAGATGCACATGGGTAATCCTGCCCGGAAAACTCTCGATGAACTCGTACACCTGACAATTTATGTTCGCATGTCCCACGTCAAGCGTCAACCCGAGATCCGCATCGCCGAGCGACTCATAGAAGCGCACGAAATCCCTTACACTTTTCAGCAGAAAGGGAAAGGGGTCAGGTGTGTTCTCGATAGCAATCTTCACGCCGCATTGCTGCGAAAGGGCTAATAGCTCGCGGACCGACCTTAAGTTCAGCTCCCAGTCTAGTCCTAGGTAGAAGTGGCTGATCCCGGTCTGGAGGCCTGGATGAAAAGTCCAGAGGCCCGCGGCAAGGTCGCTGGAAAGGAGAACCGACCTTTTGAGGCGTCTAAGCACGGCTCGCCTCAAGGAGGGGTCGAAAGAGGCGGGGTTAATGTCCGCGAAAGGCGCGTGAACGGTCACTTGTAACCCTCTGTCTTCCGCAACCTTCCTTAAGGCACGGACCCGCTTGCTGTTAAGGGCGTGAGAACCATCGTCGACGAGTTCTATGTTCTCCACCTCAACCTTCTCCAACTCTCTTAGGAGGTATGGGAAGGGTTGCCCCAAGATGAAAAGCATTGATAACCCGATCTTCATCTTCTATTCCTCTTTCTACTGTTGGGCTGTTCGAGGCGCCAGCCAATCTATGATCTCCCGCGGTCTCTCGGATTCGATCTCAACACAGATCGGGCCGAGCGGCGACTCTCCCACTGATTGGCAGAAGGAGATATGCCCCACGTAGGCAACCTGCTTATTCAGATAGAAGGTGATCGTGTTTCCTCGAAGACCATCGGAAAGAATTCTTCTAGCTGCATCTCGGATTCGCTCTTTCCTGAGAAGCTCTTGGAACTTCGACAATGCCTCCCGGCCTTCCGCTTTCCCGACGAACCGCTTGACTTCGTCTCCTTCTACGATGTGAAGCTGGAGCTCACCGAGCACCTTCTGAACTGCGACCCGAACCTTGTCAGGGTCCTCCGTAGGGTTCACCTCGACCTCCACCGCAATGCTCGTATTATCCTTCTCGTCCATTTCACAGACCTCGCTTCAGAAAATGCCTCAGCTCTTTTCTGAGTTGTTCCTTTGTTCCTTCATTGACAATCATGTGGTCCGCCAACGCAATGACCTCGCCAATTCCGACGCTGAGTTCCCGCCGGTCGCGGTCAACGAAGGTTTTCAAGTCTTTAGGGTCGTCGCTTCTGTTTCTCTTGAGGAGGCGTCTAAACCTTGTCTTGGGCGAGGCATGGACGGCGACGATGCGAAACTCTGGGAACTCTTTCCTGAACTCTCTCACCTCGTGCATGCTTCTGACGCCATCGACGACCACTATAGGTGAGGCCAAATCCTTAATCTTCGGTACGCATCTTTGCGCAAGGACTTTAAGGCCTTCTTCCTTTCTGATTTGAAGCATTGTCTTGCCAAGGTTTTCAGGTGTGGGCTCGAGGCTCCTTCGTTTAGCTTCTTCCCGAACCTCATCGCCCATTACGACTAATGGCAAGCCGAGTTCGTTAACGATCTCTCGAACCGTGTCCTTTCCAGAACCCGGCATGCCTGTTATCCCAACAACAATCTTTCCTCTCACTTTCTTCGCCTAACCTTTCTTGCAGTGTTTGGCAGACCTAGAATTCGGTTGCTGTTTGGTGTCGTCCGGTTGCTCCTCCTATCATAGTAGCAGAGGGCAAATAAATCTTAATAACTTGGTTGAAGGTAAGGTAATTGCTACACACCCATGGATAGGACAGTTTTTCCCTTGGAACCCATCCGCAGTTTTATGGCCTTCGACATTGAAGAGGCGGAGGTGCTCAGAAACCTTTCGACTGTCCAGAATATGCTAGTCGAGACCGGAGCCGATATCAGAATTGTTAAACCCGAGAATATCCATATAACCCTCAGATTTCTGGGAGACGTCTCTCCAAGCCAAGTTGACACGATTCATAACGAGATGGAGAAAGTAGACTTTGTGCCCTTCGACATCAAAATTAAAGGGCTTGGGGCCTTCCCCAACCTCAGGCACATAAGCGTTATATGGGCCGGCATACACGGAGGCGCAAACGAACTCAGGCAGGTATTTTACCAGCTTGAACCTCGCCTCCAAGGATTAGGGTTCAAACCCGACCTAAAGGGCTTCAGCCCCCATCTGACTATAGCCCGAGTCAGGACGGCGCGTAACAGAACCGAGCTGGCTAGACGCATAGGGGACCTTGAAGACTTCGAATTCGGTCTAGTTAAAGCCGAGTGTCTGAGACTTAAGAAAAGTGTTCTTACGCCGCGTGGGCCCATATACTCTGTCCTGAGAGAGACATGCCGCAGAGCTTGACCACTCAGCAGGACAAAAATGGGGTGAAGATGCTACATGAGCAGGAAAAGTTCAAAGTCGAAGATACGGAAGATTTGCGAAAACTCGCTTCAAAGGGCTATCCCAAGCGAAAAGGAAAAACGTGAAACACTCCGATTCTCCGAAGAGTTGGCTGAGAGTCTGCAGAAGGAGCTAGATCATGCTGGCTTTGAAGCGGAGGTCCGGGTTGAGGGTTCGATAGCCAAGGACACGTGGCTTGCGGGAGAGAAAGACATAGACCTCTTTATGTTGGTCCCAAAGACGTATGGCAGGGAAGGCCTTTCCAAGGTTCTGGATGTCGCCAAGAAGGTTGCCGGGGAAAATTGGCTCGAAGCCTACGCGGAGCACCCGTACATTCAGGCCAAGATTGAGGATTTCACCGTGGAGTTTGTCCCGTGCTTCAAGCTGGATAGGGCGGAGGATGTCGTTTCCTCTGTGGATAGAACGCCCTTTCACACGCTTTACGTGAAAAAAAGGCTTGACCCGAAGGCGAAGGATGAGGTCCGTCTGCTCAAGAGGTTTATGCGAGGAATCGGCACCTATGGGGCTGAGATAAAGATCGGAGGCTTCAGCGGATACCTATGCGAAATCCTTACGTTACATTACGGATTCTTTCTCGGGCTCTTGGAGAATGCTTCAGAGTGGCGGGAAGGGCAGGTCATCGATCTAGAGGGACACTACAGAGGCAGAGAGGAAGAAGCCCAGAAGATTTTCCCAGAACCTCTCGTAGTGGTCGACCCCGTGGACAAAGGTCGGAACGTAGCCTCAGCCGTCAGAGTCGACCGGCTTAACGAGTTCGTCGCCGCTTCAAGAGTGTTCCTCAAAAAACCTGGGCAGCATTTCTTCTACCCAAAGGAGACTGAGCCCTTCACTGTTGATCAGCTGATTCGAACCATCGATTCGAGGGGTTCAGCCTTGATCTTCTTGAAGACTGGCAGGGTGAGAGCCGTGCCTGACGTGCTTTGGGGCCAGCTCTACAGGTCTCGAAGAGCCCTGAGGAACCTGATGCGCCAACACGGTTTCACGCTCATACGCGACGATGTCTGGAGCGACGAGGAGACCGTGAACATTTTCATCTTCGAGTCATACTCCCGCCTCCTTCCAGGAGTGGAGAAGCATCTCGGACCGCCCATAGGGAAGCCCAAGGAATGTGAGAGGTTCCTGGAGAAGCACCTGAGATCTAAGGACAAATTTTCGGGACCAGGAATAGAGGGGAACCGTTGGGTTGTTGAGAGGAGAAGAAAGTACACGGACGTGGCCGATCTTCTAAAGTCAGAACTGGCTGATGGCGGAGAGAGGATGGGAATCGCCAGTCTGATCTCGCAAGCCTTCCTAACCTCCTTGGAAGTCTGGGTCAACGACGAAGTCCGGGAATTCTATTCAAAGAGCCCCGAGTTCGCCTCGTTCCTAACCGATTACTTGAAAGGCAGGCCAAGCTGGCTCCAATGAGGCAGAGAACCAGAAGGATCTCATCAACCTACGAGAAAGGCGCCAGAGTTCGCTCATGGACGCGTAAGTGGGAAGTTGCTTAGATGAACAGACTCATTCCTCTGGAGAAGATCGATAAAGAAGAGTATGGGGAAGTCGTCTGCTATCCGAAGTGCAGCCCGGAGGAATTGTGGAAAAGGCTCACAGAGATGGCGCAATTAGGCGTGAAGGCCATCTGTTTCCAAGGAGAGAAGAACGTTAATGGCATACCGGTCTTGGGCAAAGGCTGCGTGGGAATAGTCCTGTTGGCTCAAACGGACACCGGGAAGGTCGCCGTAAAGATCAGGAGAACCGACGCTGACAGAGCTGAAATGAGACGTGAGGCTGAGATGCTTGAGATGGCGAATTCGGTAGGCGTCGGACCCAGGCTTCTTGGGTTTTCTGAGAATCTGCTTATGATGGAGTTCATCGAAGGGGTTTTGCTTCCAGAGTGGGTTGAGATGATTGGCGACAGAAACGCGGTGCTTAAGCTTCGCGTGGTCCTAAGAGATATTTTTGAACAGTGTTGGAGACTCGACGGCAAGGGTTTGGATCATGGGGAACTGAGTCAAGCCTCGAAACACATAATCATAAACCGTGAATCCAACGCCTATCTCCTAGATTTCGAGACCGCCAGCGTGGCGAGAAGGGTGGCTAATGTTACCTCGGCTTGTCACTACCTCTTCATGGGTGGAAAAACAGCCAAGCTGGTAGAACAGAAGATCGGCTGGAGAAACAGAGACAACATTCTTACAGCCCTCAAAGCCTACAAAAGGAAACGTGCAAGAGAGGATTTCGAAGCGGTTCTGGAGGCTTGCCTGCTTTGAGGATTTTCTGACTATGTCTATGCATCCTTCCGCAGGTCGACTGGCAATCTTTCTTTATGCTTCGTGGTCTTAGGTGCTCCATGAGTCGGTGTCTCGAAGAGTTGACTCAGGTACTCAGACCTCTCTGACCTCGCATTTGAGCTTCTTCAAGACCTCGTCTGTTTGGGTCGGCTCAACCTTCAACGTGTAAAGCATCCTAGTAGTTCTGAGCTTAAGCTTCACAACATCCTTCAGTCTCTTCACGGCGCAGTATTCGGCTTTCTCAGAGAGCTGAGCAAACTTTTCGACGTCGAGGACCTCAACAGGCATATCCGACACCTCTCCACCCTCGTGATCTATAGTAGTTACTGGCCAGTCAACCCTCATATAGGTTGTGGCGCACCGCCATCCTACGACATTTCTATCACATTCTAGATCGGCGGAACACTTCTTTGCGATACGTATTTCAGCTTTACAAAGCTTAAATCACATCTGCCTGAACCTATCATCGTTGGGAAAATGAAGGACCTCAGCGTTCCAAAGGGCGTTGAAAAGTACAAGAAGATGGATCTTAAGCTTCTTCCAGGCGAAGATGTCCAGAAGATTCTAGGTATGTCATCCGTCTCGAAACTACGGAGCTTTGCATTGTGCGGCCTAACAGCGTTTTGGGGATACTTGATGTACAATTTTTTCAGTCAGCCGACTGTTACAGTAGAGTCTCTAGTTCTGCCGACCGCCATGCTGATCTTGATGTACTTTGTCTGGCATAGCAGGGTAACTGAGAGCGGAAAGAACCTCCTGTTCAGTATCGCCAAGTACAGTCTGCAGATAGCCTTGCTCAGCTACCTGATAGCCTTCATAGCATCTATGTTAAGCCCGCTTCTCCAAAGCTTCAATGCACCCAGCTTCAGCTTGAACCCCATCGAGAACATATACGGCATATTCTCCTTCATAGTAGAACTAGTCAACGCCTCATTAGCACGGTACTCTTCCCCAGCAAGGCTTCTCAGCCTCGGGCTCACTGCTGCCAGTATGGTTGCTTTGCCGCTCATATACTCAAGCACGAAGGGAAGGCTTTACTACGTGACAAACAAGAGGATAGTGGTAAGGGAGAAAGCCGGTACGGTCCAGGTCACTACTCTCCCCCTTGACAACCTCGTCGAGGTCACGGCGTTCCAAGGACTTTTCGGAAGGCTTCTAGGCTACGGCGACGTAATATTGACCGTGTCCAGCGGAGGATCTTCGGACTCGCTGCGTCCAGGATCGGTCTCACCATTCGGAAGCATGTACAAGGTCAAGCGGAGGCTTGAGGGCCTAAGAGAAGTCTGGGAACTGAAGGACCTGATAATAACTCTGAGAGAAAAATACGTCCAAGCCAACTATTTGCAGAACATGGAGAACGAGTTGAAAAGGATAAGAGAGGCCGTAGAACAGAAAAACACAAAGCCTAGAACAGTACAGCCCATCCAATACACAGCCTGAACCAACAAAATGAGGCAACTGCAAGCGCGGCAGATCCTGATTCCCAACAAGACAGAGGCACCTGAAGAAGGGCACCGTTGCACAGGGACTGGTCAACTGCTCCTTTCATTGTCAGTCGATTGGATATTGCATTGACACGCATCTGCAGCTTCTTGTTGAGGTCTACTTCACGGCTCCTCTGCCAGCTGGAATGAACCTCTGGATGTCCTCCAGCGGCATCTTGAGGATTACTCTTCGCTCGTCCTCCGAGGCTGACTGAGCTAAGCGGGTTCTTATCAGCTTGGCAAGTTTTCCGCTAGGCTCTCTTCCCGAAGCTAGTGTGACGAAAAGTCTCGTCTGACTCGCGATTGCGTCTGTAGGACCACCAACGATTTGGAATGTCCCGTTTTCCTTTTTCATGCCTATGCTAATTTCAAGTGGAACACCCTTCACATGATTCTTTGTTCCCCGTATCATAAAGGAGCCTCTCGGCAGGAACTCACCTGAAGGCGGCGTCTTACTCACCTGTTGGGGCAAGACCCAGTACACATCCGCGACTGCCAGCCCCTCCTTCCAAGCGCGGGAGTAGGAAGCCGCGAACTCGGCAGCCTCCCTCAGAGTTTTTTCAGTAGCATCTCTTCCTCCCGTCTTTATGAGAACGAAGGGCGCTCCCGAAAGGTCCGCGTGAAAGACCACGTCGAGAGGCTCCATGTGCCTTCTGATGAGGACCTCGTTTGTTGACGCGTCTCTTCCTCCGACTACGAGAAACCCGTCTGAAGAGAAGAACCACCGGAACTTCTCGTACCATTCGCGCTTTCTTCTCTTGGGCAACGGCTCGGAAACCGCTTCCACTCTCTCGACTGCCTGAAGCCTTGCCTTCTCGATCTTCCTCCGAGTCTCTTCTACTGCCCTTTCCGCCCCTTCGATCTTTCTCTCAGCCTTCTTAGCCTCAGCATAGCATTGTGCCGCGTTCCTTTGGGCTGAAAGCCTAAGATCAAGGAGAAAGGCCTCTCCTTCCACAGAAACCTGAATCGAAAGGGTTCTGGGCATCAAGGCTTGGAAGTAAATAGCCGGAACAAGCATCTGACCTTTTTCCTTTTCCAGTCTCTCAGTGATCTGGTCCCAACTCTTCCCGCCACGCTTGTTCTCCATTACATTCTGGAGGAGAAACTGGAGCTCGTTCAGGTGCCGATAGATCAAGTCGCCAATCCTCCTGGAGACTTCGACTTTCCTTCTCAACTCACTTAGCGTCCTCTCCTGGTCTTGGAGTATTCTTTCCAGTCTTGCGACTTCCCTTTTCACGAGCTCCTCTGTGTCTAGAGCCTTGCTACTAGCCAAAACCTTCACGTAGTATTCATCCAAAGCTTCGTTGAAAGTCGGGAAGCCTAAGCGCTTGAGGTTAGCGTATTGCTTGAGCTCTATCGGAGCCACGTTGATCCAGTTGCCATCCTCATCGACGTAGATACAGGGCTTCCCGTTCCCAGCTGATAACCCCGACAGAAGCTCCTGGAGACGGCTAAAAATGGCATCCAAGTCCACATCTTTCAAAGAAGAGCAAGGGACATTCTTAGCTACGCCCGCCCGCAGCAGAATCTCCTCCGCGTAGGTACCTCCCATGCCCAGAAATCTGACGACAGCTCGTACGACATCAAGCTGCCCGAAGCCCCTCAGTTCGAGGAAGTCTTCACGCCGCATGATTCTAGGGTCCTCGCCTCTGCTGGGAGGATAGACAAAGGACCCGCCTCTGAGAATGCTCCTGTCCCTCATCCTCCGATAGCTCAGAGCGTGTAAGACCCTACTATCCGGACCCACAAGTATGGTGTTTCCCTCGCCGAAGAGTTCAACTATGACACGGTGATCTCCGCCCCTAGTCGCGACCAAGATCTCCACGATCCGCTCAAACTTGTACTGCTGAACCTTGCTTATCCTGCCGTTTCTCAAATATTTTCGAAGTGCCATACAAAAAGCAGGCGGCTTCAGGGGCTTCTCGAAAGCATATGAAGTTGTGTGAACCCTTCTCCCAGCCTCTAGTATCAGGCTCTTCTCGACACCTTCGAGACCGCGAAGCTTTAAAAGAAGGGTCTTAGGATTTAACTGGTAAATGTTGTTGATCCAGAAGCCTTTAAGGAGCCCGTCAAGCTCAGCGGCCACAAACGCGATGTCGAAACTACTTAGCTCCTCTTTCAACACATCCACCCGGGGTAGATTGGGGATTGAAACCCTTAAACCTTATCTACTTGATTAAGATCTGCCTAGGCGCTTTGACAGCCATCATCTGCCTTCTGCTTGGGGTTGACAGCCTTTTCACCGGAGTCGCGGTGGGCCTGCTGGTTTACTTGGTTGCTGACAGAATTCTGAAGCAAGTGTTCATGGCGAAGGTTGAGAAACAGTCTGTTGTTACAAAGACGGGCATAGGCATCTACATTATCACGTGGCTGTTCCTTTGGATCCTGTTGTTCACCTTTTTGTACACTCCCGCCCCGTAGTTCAAATGGACTCAGGTTCTGTCTTGCTCTGGGCTGTTCTCTGGGCTACACGCATGTAATCAGCCAACGCTGAAAAGTAACCTCTATCATAATCCGCATGGAACCTACTCTTGGTTTGGTTGAGGAAATCTCTGTAGTGCTTCTTTAAGGCATCCGCATCCCTTAGGTTAAGGGCACTGAAGAATTCGTAGCTCTCGCTGCCCGACCTTTGGGTCAAGACTATTCCGCCGAGAGCCTCCAAGTAGCCACGGTTGTATTCTTGCTGCTCACCTTTCCTCATTCTTACCGTTATTCTTTCAAGCACTCTCTCTGCTTCTGCAAACTTCCTTTCGGACACTAGCTGGAATAGTCGGGTTATGAGCGCCAAGGGTACGGGCATACGACCCCTAACCCTCCCGGTCTCCCTCAGAGTCTTCTATGCCGTTCTCAGTTATCTCGAAGATGCTCTCTCCTTCTGGCAGATAGGGACTGGAGACAAGACGAGCGATCCTCACTGGACCGGTCCTCGCCTTCCGAAGATAGATACGCGTGTGACTCGTATGGGCCACTATGTGACCACCAATCGGACGGATAGGCTCGTCAAAGAAGACTTCTGGGCTCGCCATCACCTGATTTGTCACCAGAGCCACAGCGTTGAAGGCGCGAGCTAACCTGATGAGCTTGTGCATGTGCTGGTTGAGTTTCTGCTGTCTTTCCGCCAGGTTCTCTCTGCCAATATATTCGCTTCTAAAATGCGCTGTCAAAGAGTCCACAACTATCAACCGTATGTTACTCTCTTTGACAACCTTGTCTGCATTCTCAAGCAGAAACATTTGATGATCTGAGGTGTAGGCCTCGGCCAAGACTATGCCCTTGAAGATTTGGTCTGGGTCCAAACCCATGTGCCTCGACATCTGGATGATCCGTTCCGTCCTGAAGGTGTTCTCCGTGTCAATGTAGAGAGCCCCGCCTCCCAGTCCCCCACAGCCAGAAGGCAACTGAACGTTAACGCACAACTGGTGGGCGATCTGGCTTTTCCCAGAGCCGTACTCCCCGTAAAACTCAGTGATCGCCTGAGTCTCGAGTCCTCCTCCTAGAAGCTCGTCGAGCTTCTTGCTGCCGGTTGTCAGGCGTGATACGTTCTGTCGTTTCTCGAAGAGCTCATCAACCCTTATGAAGGATAGTGAACTTGATGACCTAGCAGCGTTGATGATCTCGAAGGCTCTCTTCTCGCCTATGCCGGCTTGGACCAGCTCCCTTATAGTCGCCATGGCTAACGACTCAACCGTATGGAATCCAAGTTCGCGTAGCCTTTTCGCCGTGGACTGGCCTATGCCGGGTATATCCTCAATGGACTCGTATTTCGGCTTCTTCTCTGAGCTCTCTTCTTCTCTGCTCATCTTCCTTTCAACTAATTCTGCATCGCGAAGATATTTAAGCTAGTCGAAACCCAGACTGCTCTTATGGCTTCACTGATGCGGATCGTTGATCAGAAGTAACTTGGCTCCAATGGTTTGCATCGAGCATATCAGATTCTCCATCAAGGTCTATCAAAGCGATCTGGAAGGCCTAGTCTTCTCCCAGAAGGAGCAGCAGACCGCATGAAATGTTCAGGGCACCTATAAAGCCCAAAGCGGAGGAGAATATCGCCTCTAGTCTCGCTGAAAGGACAGGGTCTGGGGGTACTGCGAGAAGGTAAATGCCAAAGGCCGAGACCACAAGGCCGCATACAAACATTAGGCCACTTAGTCGGAGACCCAGTCTACGAACGATCTCAAGAACCAGAGTTCGTTCCTCCTCTATGGTGTCCTTCAAAAGCTTTCCTTTGCCTCGCCTCAATTCTACCGCCCCTTATCCTCGGTAATGCTAAGCAATCCCGCGATGAAATATGCTAAAGACACAAAAACAGCGGCCCCTAAGGATACCAACGCCATAGGATGAGGCATTGATATTGCCAGAGGATCTGACACTATGATAAACGCAAGTAGTGCACAAAAGCCACTTACCCCGAAATTCATCCCCCCTACTGCGAGACAGATTCTGTAGTAACGCACCATTCTTATGCAGTAGACGATCAGGCCAAGAATGAACAGTTCTATGCCTATCAGCAGTGTACTCGGCTCGATGAAGAGCATAAGCAATGCTGATGTAACGATGCCCAAGACGGGAGGTAGAGGGTAAAGCGGAACCCTAAAAGGTCTCCGTAGATTCGGTTTTCTCATCCGCAGTCTGATCAGTGAGAGGTTGACGAAGATGAATCCGACTATGAAGCCAAAATCGGTGGCGTAAGCCACAAAGTTCACAACTCCTGTTGCTGCTGTTGCAGCGATAAGGACCGCCCCCGCTACGATCGCTAAGCAAGGAGTGCCGAAGTCTTTGTGGATCTTGAAGAAGACTCGCGGGAAGTATCCGTCCCTGGCTAACGCGTATGATACTCTCGACTGAGCCATAATGGCGGTATTAACAGAAGACAGTGCAGCAATGCTTCCGGCAACGGTGACTATGCCAACACCAAGGGGACCCATGAACTGTTCCGCCACGTAGGCGAGAGGCGATTCCTTGACGGCCAGCTCCTCAGGTGGAACAATCCTGAAGACAACATACGCGACACTGGTATAGATGGCGATCAAAGCTAAGCTAGTAAGCAGTATAGCTCTTGGTATTGTTCTGCCTGGGTCCTTTATTTCTGCTTGTGCAACGGCTATGGCTTCTCCTCCTAAGTAGACCACGAAAATGAAGGCTGAGGCCCTAAGTAATCCTAGGAAATCTCCGGGAGCAGAAAGCTGCAAAGGTCCCGTTCTTTGACCAGTAAGGAGACCCCAAAAAGTGAATACGCCCAGAATGCCCAGCAAAACTACCACCAACGCAGTTTCAGTTCGCCCCGTTTCCTTTACACCCTTGATATTGATAATGGTGAAGACCACCACCGTGACCACTGCTATAACAGATACGCTAGCGATTAGAGGCATCTTTGATGCCTGAATAGCGTAAGACACCATATACGCAAAACCCACGGCGGAGAAAGCCGCGTAGAACATGTTGCTTATCCATTCGAACCAGCCGGTTACAAAGGAGATAAAGCCGCCGAAAGATGCCTTGGCGAAAGTATATTCGCCACCAGCACTGGGTATGGCTGCGCCCAGTTCAGCGTAGCTAAGCATGGTGAACAAGTTTATGATCCCGCACAGGATCATTGCGATTAAGAGCGCTGTGCCCGCAAGAGACGCAGCATAACCTAGAGTCACAAAGACACCCGCACATATGGCGCCACCCAATCCCATCATGGTTGCCTGAAGTAGTCCCAGTTCTCGTTTGAGATGTTCTTCTGCCATTTTGAGTACCCTATCTCTCCTTGTTGACGAGAAGCAACCCGCTGAAGACTGAGAAAATGCCGAAGACCAGAAGCAGGAACATGCTTATGTAAAGCTCTTCAGAGGTTACGGCTAGCAAACCTCTCATCCAAGAATCCGCGTAAACTAGGTACGCGAAGACCGAAGCCAGTACGCCTAAACCGCATTGGATCCCTCCGATAAGCAGCGAGATTGTTTTTCTGACCTTCCCCATGCAGTCTCACCAGCGGCCAACAATAACCGCCACGAAAGCATCAAGCAAGCCGACTGTGATCATCGAAAGGGCGAATGCCAGAAGATATCTTCTTTCAAGCAGCATGCCGACATTGAGGTATCCGAAGAAAGCCAGTACGGCCATACCCAATAAGACGACTCCCACCAGGATTGAGAAACCTCCGACCATGGCCACAATCTTCGGTAGGCTCCGCCATTTGCGTCGCAATCTTCCCATACCTTAAGGATTAGTGTTCGGAAAGACGTTATATAAGGGTTTAGACTTTGCAGGCGGTACGCAGGGCTTTCTCACAACTCATCCTTCCGCCCAAACTCCACCATGAACATATTTAAACGGGACGGAACAGACAAGTAAAGCTGTGCCCCCATTTACGCCGCCGAAGAGGAGGAGAAGCTTGAACCTCGAAGTTCTGGTTGAGAATGTTGCAGTGAACCTGCTGAAGGTTGCGTCAGTTAGGCTACCCGAAGATGTCAAGGAAGCCCTGAGAAAGGCATACGAGAATGAAAGAAGCCAGATTGCAAGGACTCAGTTGCGGGCTATATTGGACAACATAAGAATATCCGAAGAGACAGACACCCCAGTTTGTCAAGACACCGGGTTGATATCCTTCTATCTTAAAGCAGGTTCTGGATTCAGAGATCTGGATAAAGTTGAGGGAATTCTTCGCGAAGCCGTTAGGAGAGCGACAGCAGAGGTCCCTCTCCGCCCTAACGCTCTAGACCCGTTCACACAGAAAAACACGGAGGATAATACTGGCAGATATGTTCCCTATGTGCATTGGAGAATCGTGGGTGGGGATTTCCTCGAGGTCACGGCTTTCCCGAAGGGAGGAGGATCAGAGAATACCTGTGCCTTGAACATGATAAGCCCAAGCGAAGGCTTGAAAGGGCTGAAAAGGTTCGTTGTGGAAAGTGTTGTGAAGGCGGGCGGGATGCCTTGTCCACCTACGATAATAGGCGTCGGCGTTGGAGGCGGACCCAACATAGCCATGGAGATAGCGAAATTGACACTTCTTGAACCCATAGACAGGCCGAACCCAAACAAAGCGACCGCGAAACTTGAAAAGGAGCTGTACAGAGCCATAAACAAGACCGGCATCGGGCCAATGGGCTTAGGTGGAGACTCAACCACCTTAGCCGTGAAAGTCGACTATGCTCACAGGCACCCAGCGTCCTATCCCGTAGCCGTTGCCTTTCAGTGCTGGGCCGCTAGAAGGGCTACTGCTCGCATAGGCTCGAATGGAGAAGTCGAATACTTAACCCATAGAACCTGAAAGGTCGTATTGTCAGATGCAGCTCTTGGGACGTGATTGGATTGGAGAAAACTGAGCTTAGAACTCCTATTGGGGAAGAAGACATCCGCGCGTTGAAGATTGGCGATGTCGTCTATGTTTCGGGGACTTTGGTCACAGCTCGAGACGCGGCTCACAGAAGGATCCTCCAATATCTGAAGCAAGGAAAGAAGTTGCCCGTCATGTTTGACGGCCTAGCGCTTTTTCACTGCGGTCCTCTGGTCAAGAAGGCGGATGTGGGATGGACGGTGCTGGCTGCCGGTCCGACGACGAGCATGCGTATGGAGCCTTTGGAAGGTGATATAATAAGAAACCTCGGCATTCGGCTGGTGATCGGCAAGGGCGGGATGGGTGAGAGGACCCAACGGGCGATGAAGGAGTTCGGCGCTGCATATGCAGTCTTCACAGGTGGAGCCGGAGTTTTGGCAGCTAAACGAATTAAGAGAGTGAAACACGTTACATGGTTGGATCTGGGAATCCCCGAGGCCCTATGGATCTTCGAGGTGGAGGCTTTCGGTCCGCTGATAATCGGTATAGACTCACACGGCAACAGCTTGTTTGAGAGGGTCCAAGCCGAAGCCGAAAGGAAGAAGAACGAGATATTCAAGGAGTACCAATCTTAGTGTTTCGAGAACACGCCCTTTCTTGACAGAGCCAGAAGAAGAGCTCCAAAAAGGACTCCTGAGATTGTGATCAAGGTGAGCAGAGGAGCAAGTCTGGCTATCAAAAGGGCCGCACCAAGGTAGAACTGCATCTCTGTCACGCCCTCTTCATTCGCGTTCTGTAAAGCTTGCCGATATAGCGACTCAGCCAAGAACTTGTAGGGCTGGTGGAATGGGCTGACTTTCTTCAAAACCTCTTCGACGCTGCTTAGAAGGGGAGAGTACCTGTACAGATCAGGGATTCCGAAGCCCCACGCATTCAGGGTGTCTGCAACAGACTCGTTGGCTGCAAGACTCAGATAGTAGCCAATGGCTGCGTTGCTGTCCACAGTCTTTCCCTTTATCAGCCCAAAGAAACGAGTGTAGTATTCAAGTCCGCCGTAGGGTTCAGCCAGTCTGCTTACCACATAATACGATGCCACATAATATGGCCCCATGTTTTCAGGCTGACGTGACGGAGACCATTGCGTTATGAAGCCAAAGTTATCTTCAACCATCTGTCTAAGCTGTAAGGCCCCATCTTCAAGTTCTTCCTTCATGATTCTTGAACCTTCATACCCAAGCGCGCTGGCAATCTCTAGGCTTATGTACTCGGCCATTCCTTCGTGGAACCATAGAAGGGTTTGAGGAGAGATGCCTGCTTTCCACAAGAAGTGGTGAACAAGCTCATGCAAGGCGATTGCTTCGATGTACCCCCTTACGTAACGCGTGTAGAGAATGTTTATGTGGATATCGCCAATCTGTCGGGAGACGAAAGGAACGTATCCACCCGGCGAGAACAATGAGTTGAATTCTGGAAGGAAGAACCGTACCTCAGCCGTCTCTAGAGTCACATTAAAGAGCTCAACAAGATTTCCATAGGTTCCGCTGAACAGAGTCAAAATTTCTTCCGCGTATCCCTCATATCTTGGAACCGTTTCGAACGTGAAGACGTCGGACCGAAGGGTTCTTAGATCTGCTTCATCATCACCAGTTCTGAACCCAACTTCAATGCGCAACGAGTTCTCGGTTTCTGGGAGGTTATCGAAAGAAACACTATGTGAACTTGAAGAGCTTGGCTGATAGGCGCCACCATTTCCAAGGGCGAGAGCTTCGCCCTGCTTGACACTGAAGTCTTGGGGTAAGGTTACCTCCACTTTCACTCGGCCCTCCTGAAAACCGATCTGAGGAGAGTAGAAGAGTCCGTCAGGCTCGATTATCATCGCAGCTGTTGAAAGGTTGAATTGAATGATCATTTCGAACTCTGACCCGTCGAAGTTGTAGGAGAACCATAGCACCTCGTAAAAGTAGTAGGGAACACCTGTCAGCTCCTCCGCGTCACGTAGCCCCCATTCCGTGACCTTGCCTCTTACAGTGCGGTTAGTCCACTCTAAGAATTTGGGGACCAGAACCCATGAAGATCCACGGCCACTAACAGTGGTATAAGTGATGTCCACCTTTGTGAAACCATCCTTGTCAACGATAAACTCGTAACTGTACGAGTCCAGAGGCTGGGCAGATACAATGCGTGCAAAGCCTTCGGCGTTCGGAGCTACTGAAAGGATTGTAAGAAGGACGACCGTTCTTAAGAGCCCGATCGACGGAAACTTCATCATCATCGGAGACCTCAGCCTTTTTCTCCTTTCGAGTTTCGACAAGTCTGAAGCGAGGATCCTAAGGATTGTGGGATACGCAGAAATATTAAGGTTATGAAGCAGCTGTTCACAAGTCCGTCTGATAAGGGCAACGTTTGACAAACGAAATATACTGAGAAGTCATAATAGAGAGACAGGGGAAAGACCAATATGGAAGGTGGTCGAAAGTGAAGACTTATCTGACGATATGGTTCAACAGCGAAGGCGCCTCACCCTCAGAGGTGGTCGAGAGGCTCCGAGCTATGGGGTTCAAGCCGATGAGAGGATACTATGACCATGTGTACGATTGGAAAAAGGAGGTAACTATTGAGGACATCCTGCAACTCAGCGACGCCTTACACGAAACGCTTAGAGGCTTAAAGGTCATATATAAGCTTGAGACGGTCTAACCATAGCCGAACCGAGCGATTATCCTTGCAGAGAAGGTAAGATGTCGGCTTCATTAAGTTTATATAGAGCTACAGCAAAGTTTATATCGGAATCGTGCACTGAAAAGTTTTGCAGAGCACCCACGTAGAGATGCACCTCCTCATCAACGAGGTTGAGGAGCGAAGGGTGAAAGTGAGAGAACTCATCTAGCTCTCACAATGAACACCATGCATAGGCCTGACGTCAAACAGATGCTGGACCCGAATAAGCTCGACATGCCACGCCGTCTGGAGGATAGCTCGGCTTGAACGCTGAGGAAGGGCGCGACAAGCTGCGATAAGCCTCGGGTAGGCGCACGTAGCCTTAGATCTGAGGATTCCCAAATGGGACTTCCCATCGCGAGGACCGAAAGGTCTTCAAGATGCTCCTAACCTAGGAGCGGGAACCCCCCGAACTGAAACATCTTATTAGGGGGAGGAAGAGAAACCGAATGGGATTCCCTTACTAGCGGCGAGCGAAAAGGGAAGAGTCCAAACTTAACCTTGCGGGGAAACCCGTGGGGGATGTGGTGTTGTGGGCCCGGCTGCCTCCTCCTCGGTGAGGCTGAAGTGGTCTGGAACGACCTGCCGAAGAGGGTGAAAGCCCCGTAGGTGTAAGCCGAGTAGAGTTGAGCCGGAGTCCCTGAGTACTGTACCCTGGTTTGGGTGCGGGAAGCTGGGAGTCACCAACTTCCAAGACTAAACACGTTTCAAGACCGATAGCGGACAAGTACGGTGACGGAAAGTTGAAAAGTGCCCCGGAAGGGGGGTGAAAAGAGCTTGAAACCAGACGGTTACAGACGTGTGCAGCCTGAAAGGACAGATCCCTCCCAAAGAAGACCGCGGCAACGCGGGGGTACGAGGGAGGAGGACCAGGGTTGCACGTTCCGTTTAGAAACACGGGCCGGGGAGTTTGCAGCTGTGGCAAGCCTAAGGGTTCAAAGCCCGTAAGCGTAGGGAAACCGAAATGCGCGCAGTCGGCTTCGGCTGGCGAGGCGCTGAGCCTGAAAGGGCTCGGAGTCACGGCTGTAACACTAGAAACCAGGCGATCTAGCCCTGGGCAGGGTGAAGCCAGGCGAAAGCCTGGTGGAGGCCCGCAGGGGTTCTGATGTGCAATTCGTTCCTCAGACCTGGGGCTAGGGGCTAAAGACCAATCTAGCCTGGTGATAGCTAGTTCCCTCCGAAGTGGGTCGTAGCCCAGCCCCGAGCGAGGCAGCCTGCGGGGTAGAGCACTGACTAGGAAGTAAGGGGTCGAAAGGCCTCGCTTTCTTATCAAACTCCGAATCCGTAGGCGCCGTAGACCTCGGGAGACGGGTTCTGGGGGGTAAGCTCCCAGACCGAGAGGGGAACAACCCAGACCGGGGTTAAGGCCCCAAAATGCTGGCTAAGTGTCAAACTGAAGGGAGTCATCAGCCTTAGACAGCGGGAAGGTAGGCTTAGAAGCAGCCATCCTCCAAAGAGTGCGTAACAGCTCATCCGCCGAGGCTGATGGCCCTGAAAACGGACGGGGCTAAGCCAGCTGCCGATACCTCGGGGCGCAGCTCACAGCTGTGGTCTGGTAGGAGGGCGTCTTGGCTGGGCGGAAGCTGGGCCGTGAGGTCCATTGGACCGGCCGAGATTGCAGATCCCGGTGGTAGTAACAGCAAAGAGAGGTGAGAATCCTCTCCGCCGAAGGGGCAAGGGTTCCCCGGCAATGCGTCGTCAGCCGGGGGTAAGCCGGTCCTAAGGCCGACCTTAACCGGGTAGGCCGAAAGGGAAACTGGTTAAGATTCCGGTGCCACAGAGGTACGATTGCGGCGACGCAAGGCCCGAAGCCTGACGCTTCGAGATAGGCTGAGCGGGGTTGTCGCTTCGTTTAACCGCATAAGCCTGGAGAGTGCCGTAATGGCGAGAACCAGGCAAAAGCGGGAATAGCCGTCCGTTTTAGGATGGTTCGGCTGATTCTTGGAGCCAATGAAAAGGGTGTTGGGAAGGATCCTCTGTGACCGTACCTAGAACCGACACAGGTGTCCCTAGGCTAGCAACCCAAGGCGTGTCGGGCATACGCCAAGCGAGGGAACTCGGCAAGTTAGCCCCGTAACTTCGGGATAAGGGGTGCCTGCGGTTTTGGCCTAAAGCCAGAGCTGCAGGTCGCAGTGACAAAGGGGTCTCGACTGTTTAATAAAAACACAGGAAGCCGCAAGCCCGAAAGGGTGTGAACGGCTTCTGAATCCTGTCCAATACAGGTACCTGAAACCTGGGTTCAACCGGGCTAAGGGCCTGCGAATGACGGGAGTAACTCTGACTCTCTTAAGGTAGCCAAATGCCTTGTCGGGTAAGTTCCGACGCGCATGAATGGAACAACGAGGGCCCCACTGTCCCCGCTTGGCACCCGGTGAACCCACGTAACGTGGACGAACAGTCCACGAACTCCCAGCGGGACAAGAAGACCCCGTGGAGCTTTACTGCAGCCTGTCGCTGAGATACGGTTGTGGGTGCAGAGCGTAGGCGGGAGCCGTTTGAGCTTGACCTCTCCGGAGGTCGAGGTAGGCGACAATGGAACACCGCCCTCTTGCAACTGTATCCCTTACCGGCGCGAAGGCGTTGGGACAACGGTTGGTGGGCAGTTCGGCTGGGGCGGCACCCCCTTGAAAAGATATCGAGGGGGCCCTAAGGCCAGCTCAGGCGGGACAGAAACCTGCCATAGAGCGCAAAGGCAAAAGCTGGCCTGACTGGATCCTCCACAGTAAGGGATCCAGAGGTGAAAGCCGGGCTTAGCGAGCCGTCATGTCCTCATTGGTGGGGGCTGGCGGCGACAGAAAAGTTACCCCGGGGATAACAGGCTAGTTGCGGGCGAGAGTTCCCATTGACCCCGCAGCTTGGTACCTCGATGTCGGCTCTTCCCATCCTGGCTCTGCATTAGGAGCCAAGGGTGAGGCTGCTCGCCTATTAAAGGGGAACGTGAGCTGGGTTTAGACCGTCGTGAGACAGGTCGGACTTTATCTGCTGGGAGCGGTGGTCGCCTGAGGGGAAAGGGTTCCCAGTACGAGAGGAACGGGACGCTGTAGCCTCTAGTTTACCGGTTGTCCGACAGGGCACTGCCGGGCAGCCAAGCTGCGCCGGATAAGAGCTGAAAGCATCTAAGCTCGAAGCCGCTCCCGAGAAGAGGCGGCCATTCCCTGACACGAGACTTGGCAACAGGCCTCAGTCAAGGACGAGGGTTCCCATAGAAGATGGGTTTAATGGAGCCGGGGTGTAAGCCTGAAGGCTTCGGCCGACAGGTTCAGCCCGCGGTCCCCAACCACCCAAGGTGTCGAGCCAAAAAAGGTCCGGCATCTGGACGAAATCAAGGCCTATGCATGGTGTCGGACTGTTATATTCTTGCTTGGCTTCCAGATTCTGAAGCGTTTCTACGTAGGTTAATGTTAGATATCTTGGCAGAAAATCACATATCTGAATGCTCAATTTTCTAGGAGGAATTATTTCATAAATTGCTTGCCTCTAGAGATTTCTAAGAGCTACTGACCACCAAGTTTTCAAGCTTGTGGATGAGTTGTTTCACGGCTTCAGCGTGGTCCCTCACGGCTTCGGTTGTCATGGTTGCTTCGTAGAAGTTTTGGTGAAGCATGTTGGCGAGGCCGAAGCGTCTTGTTACTTCCGGGTCTCCGAGTTCATCTCTCAGCTTGGTTACGAACGCCCAGAGATCGCCATGTGTTCTAAGCTCCAAGCCTCTGCTGGCTGCCAGTGTCTTGACAATCTCAGCGGTCGCCCCCCAGAATTTCTCGCTAGCTTGCGCATGATCACCTTTCGCGAGTAAGGACTCTCCCTCGATGAGGTACTTGCGATTTAGCTCCAGATAGTGTTTTACTTTATCTTGAGCCGTAGCGACCACCCCCATTCAATGAGCTGCTTGGCTCTAATATAGTTTCTGGAATCTGGCTCAGCCCGCAGTTCGCAGTTCCTAGCAACCTAAGGTGTCGAGCCAGAAAAGGTCCGGCATCTGGACGAAATCAAAGGCCTATGCATGGTCAACCATGATGGATACCTTGAGGGCATCTGGGGCTCCTAGCCGACTCTCCTAACAGAGTCGACGGGTTCTTGGAACTCAACGCGGAGACTCTGGACTGAATCCTATGTTTGAGGCTATTCTTTCTTTTTCCCGTTTTCGGACGTGGAGCCTTGGTTCTGTAGTTCAAACTATGCATGTGGCAATAGTTCAGACGATTATCAGATCATTCCAGCATCCATGTTGTTTTTAAGGTCGATCTGGGAAAAGGAGAGCGCAACGAGGATATGTCAGACAAAGGAAAATCCGAGTCAGACAAATCAGAGAAGCCCAGACGAGGCAATCTACTGGGTTTCTACCTCCATCGCTGCGGCGGTCTTCTAATACTGATACTGTAAAGGAAAACCCATCTGACACTAGGATACAGGCTTAAGCTTCTGTAGAAAGGGGTCATGGATGTTATGGCGGCTTCTGGGGATAGATGATATCCACACTCACTTTGGGAAAGGCTTAATAGCGAAGAGCGTCTCTTGGCTTGCTTTGGAAAGGTCCCCGACACTGCATCGAATAGGGGAGTCGTAAACAATGGAGTCCCGCTGGGGAACCGCTCATGACCTTGAAAAGAGAGCTTGGGCTTTTACATGCCACAATGATGGGCTTAGGAAGCACCATCTGCGCAGGTATCTTTGTGATACTTGGCCCAGCTGTAGAGATAGCAGGACCTGCAATAATACTGTCCTTCATTCTCTGCGGGATCATCAACACCGCTACAATGCTTTCCTATTGTGAACTCGGAGCCGCAATGCCTAGAGCAGGCGGCGAATACGCATATGTCAGGGAGGCATTCAAGGGTCTTCCCAGTTTCCTCACCGGGTGGTATGAATGGTCCAGTAACATTTTCTACGCGACGCTAATGGTCCTAGGTTCCACTTTCATACTATCCTATCTTATACCGATTGGTCAATCCTTGACAGCAGTCATATTGGCTGTTCTCTTCACAGCCATCAATATCAGGGGGATCAAGGAAGCGGGCATTTCACAGACGCTTTTGACATCCATGCTTCTGGCGATAATCTTCGTATTCGTAGGGGCCGGATTCGCTCACGGAATCAGATCCGATGCGTTTGAGCCGCTCATGCCGAAAGGTCCCTTAAGTATGACCGCAGCTGTTGCCTTCATTTTCGAAACATACTTGGGAGTTGAAGCAATCGCCGCTGCCCAAGCTGAGATAAAGGAGC
>Ga0315312_1001062_pt1 | contig 23891 bp, 20 predicted proteins | sample TDP7_MG_FD_203629 | JGI IMG/M metagenome (GOLD analysis project Ga0315312, IMG submission 203629) | Freshwater sediment microbial communities from Lake Towuti, South Sulawesi, Indonesia - TDP7 | ecosystem: Environmental > Aquatic > Freshwater > Lake > Sediment | place: Indonesia: South Sulawesi... | reverse complement strand
ACAATCAACGTGGTCGCTGGCACCTTGGGGCTTGATTCAAATGTGGTCCTGGAGATACTGAGGCGATTGTGACTCGAAGGCGTGCGTCATTAGTTTAGCTCTTGGCGCTATTGGTGCGGCCGCCGGGTTCTGCACTTAACTGGGTGCGAGTCCCTATTTCTTACGGCGGCTCCACGGGAAACTTACCCGTGATATCGAATGGGCTCAACTAAGCTTTTCATAATTCCAGGAGAAAAGTTGCTTTTTTCTCGATTAGAGTTTTTTCGCTGCAGCCTTTTCCTTTGTCTTCTCCACGTATCGGTATCCCGACCTTTCTTTACTAGGAACCGAACATTGCGCACAACAGTATAGAGAAAGTCTCCTAAGGCATGCGAGTATCAGGTGACCAAGGACTTCGCAGAATAGACCGTAAAAACCATGCTAAGGAGTGGTAGATAGTGATATTAGCTGCTAGTCGTTCATTATTTGAATTGGTTGAGGCTCCGTGTCAAAACGAAAATCCAGGCGGAGAGCGAAGGGAAAGCGTCCTAAGGCGATCAGAGTATCGGGTGACGCAGACCTTTCTAAGCTCGCGACCTCTCTCGGTAGTTTTTCTCTGACCCCTCTACTGTTTGGTGATTTTAAGATAATAAAATGTCCTGATGGCACTCCAGTCGCAATCCTGAAAAATCTTGACAAAGCGTTTCCGAGGTTTGCAGCAGACTGGACCGCCACACTGGGTGCAACGTTTGAGCGTTTGAAGGGCCTCGAAGCTAAACTCGGGGTTGATGTGAAGCAAAGGGTTGTGAAAATCTACGATAACCTAGGCACGGTTAGCAGTGATCTCGCTCAGAATTACAGAACCAACTATGCGGAATTTGCAACACGTCCTTGCGAAAAGGAATCGGTCGAAATTCTAAGGAAAACAAATGAGAAAGTCAGAAAAGCTACCTTCATCCTAAGAACGCTACAAATTGAAGCTGAAAAGGACAAACCGGATTTGGAAGAGTTGGAAGGGTATATTTCCCAATTGATGAAAGAGATGCAGTGAACCTAGAACCCTATGTCTTGCCACGCTTTCTTGTTACCAATTTCTACCGCTTGGACGGCATAGTCGTAAGGTCTTTTGTATCTTTTGTAGAGGAACTCAGCAATTTCATTACGGTGGGCTCCTAGTATTGCCTCAATGTTCTTCCACCGCTCCAAGGCTGGTGGGTGGCTGCTAGGCTCTTCCGGCGCGTTAAAGATCGGGGATCTTTCGATACGTTCTGACACGTCCATTAGCCTGAACAAGCTGTAGACGGCCGCCGTTGCAAATTGGGTAGCGAAATCATCTCCGTACAAACTTGGAAGGTCAGTTGCAGCCTTTTGATCGGCTTCGGACTCTTGTTGCTGCGCGAATACGAATTTCGAGAGGCCGCTAATCAGAGACAAGACTGAACTAGGTACGTGCTTAAGAATAATATGCGCGAACTCGTGACATAACACAAAACTAATCTGAGCATCTACTGTAGCTTTTACAAATGTGCGGATATCCAATTTCTTCCATGGATGTTCCTGTTTTTCGGGTCGAGATATCCATCGAGGATCGGATTCCTCGATTTGCTTAGTAGGCACACGCAGGACAATAGCCTCGGCGGACTTTACCACAATTTTGGTGAGTCTCTTCGTGAGATCTTTTGAACTGGTTGCCGCGTTGACAAATTCTAGGGCAAGACCAGTCAGGATGTCCAGAAGGCCCCAGTTTAGCACGACTATTCTGTGCTTTCTTCGGACGGCCAAAGCGGTAGCATTGAATTCGCGAATTGGCAGGCCGCCCACTGCAACATCTGATAGCCTTTGATAATCCGGTCCCAATTGTTTGACTATATTGGCCGAAAAATCTTGAAGTCTGCCAACGACATCCCCCCTGGCAACGATCTCGTATGGGATACCTCGCAGGCTTCCGATAGCGGCTTGGAACTCCTTAAGACATTCTCTACACATATGACTTCTCTCCTACAGTGCAACATATTCTTCACGCGACAAAAGTGATACCACAAAAAATGTTCCAGCCGTGTTGAGAGATTGATTATCGATATTCTTCTTCACTTTCTCACAACCTTATTTACCTTCTGGAAGCTTTTTGACATAGTCTTAGAATTTGCTTTATTCAACCAGACCTATACTCCTATACTCTAGATAAACCATCGCTATCTTATCTGATATTTCCATCTTATTTGAAATCTGATAACGAGTCTTCCTAAACCTACTTGATTTCGTGGGACTTTGTCCATATAAGATTGAAAAAACCTACGGCTTTCTTTATGATTTTCGGATCTGAGCATACGAGTCCGCAATTGAACTGGCCGACCAAACTGTCATGTGACAGATCGGCCGAGGAAACGAGTGCCTCTTCTTGATCTCTAACAATCATTCTTGCGTGAATTAGATTGTTCACCTTGTGATTTGATCCTAGCCGTGAGTGGAGGTGTTCGAAGGCTGCTTTCTTATCTTTGCCCATGAACTCGCCTTTCTCCCGAGTAATAATGCTTACTGGCACTCCTGAATCGATTTTCGCTAATATTTCATTCAGCACTTCCATGTCAAAATATGGAGTCATGACGAGCAGATTTTTTCGAGCGTTCTTGATCAAGCGAATAGTCTCGTCATGTAGTGCTCGATCGGTCGGTGGGACCGTGACCACAATATCTAGGCCGGTTATGATTTCATCCCACTCTTCCCCAATTGTGAATTTGACAGTCTTTGGCGTCATGGATGAATAACGGTTATCTAGCACCAAGAAAAAGCGACCGCTAATGGGTTCAAATTCCCAGCGACCCTCAGACTTTTTTCCACTATCGACAACAAATCGTTTCGGTGCGATGAACTGGTTGAACTGGGCCCGATCTATGAGCCACTCGATAAGGCCTGGTTCGTCGAGGACCAGGAGTCGTATATCCAAGGTTCTTTGGTCCATTGGTTGGGACACCGAGAAACTACCATAGACACGATGACTAGTCTTACCTTCATGATCGATATCAAACGGAAAGATCCTGAATCCATTAGCGCCAAAGACCACCACCTCTTCAACATTATCGTACAGCAATATGCGCCTATGTCTTGAACTCATGAGCTACTCACCTCGTTATGCAAACTTAGCCTAAGCTGATTCCAATTTAGGCTGACAGTATTCTTGCTCCGCAGGATATTTAGGGTTAAGTAGGGTTTTGCGGAGTCAAGGACCAAGATGAAGAGGATCCCTAAGCATGTCAGACTGTTGGAGGACTGTATGGCTGAGCTTCAGGACCGAGGTTTGGCACCTTCACGGTTATCAAACTACGTAGTCTAAAGATATCTAAGAGTCAAGTTCTATAACCCGTAAATCTCGTCGATCAAGAGATCTTTCTATATCGCGTGAAGTAAACCCCAGCTCTTGCAGCAGAAGTATTTCTAATAATGTTCTTAGTTTTAGTATGTAAGGGTAAAGCTCTTCCTCTCTTACAGCTTCTTTCTCTAATTCTTTGTCGTTGTGAGTGAAGTAATTCCTCGTAACAATAATCTTCTGAATGAATTCATCACAATTGTCAATGAATCTCCTCAAAATTTCCGAGTTTGAACTTGTGACATCTCCCATTCTTTGCCTTAGGCTAGGTTCGTTGCTATATGCGAGTTTCTGATTAAGCCAGCTCTTGTATTCATTTGGAACTGATTCGAGGATTGAATTGATTCGCTTTTCATGAATGTCTTTTTCTAATTCAACATTGCGAATAGTTTGTCTATGATACGATTCGATAGCTTGAACTAAGTTCAGGAATTGATTGCGAAGATACATTTTAGGAGCACGCAGCGTTCCAAAGTAGAGATCATATACTCCCCTTAGAAGTCTGGCTTTGTAAAACCAATTTCGAATGTATAATTCAAAATTTGAAGACAGATGCTTGAAGGCAAAAAGCATCCCAAGTGGCATTACTGTTCGGGAGACTTCGTAACCATATGCTAGCCTATAGAATACGCCGACGGGAGGGTACTCTTTGCCCTCAATAAACCCTTCAATGCTCAATGGATAGACCGGTTCATTAATTCCAAGACTTAGAAGATTTTGAGTATCATACATTATTTTCGAATACTCTTCAAAGGATTTTTCAGTTTGCGATTCTATTACTACATACCATTTCTGTTCTAGACTTATCTCCTTTTGCACAATACTGACGGTGGGTCCAGATACAGTAGGAGCCAGAATCAATTTGTAGTTATCATCGATATTCGCTTGGAAAGGCTCAGGTAGCTTATATTTCAAAATGTATTCATCATCTTTAAACGTTATATCGAAACCTGAGATGTTTATCCATTCATCTAAATGAGAGAAGTGAAGCATCAATTTTTTGAATCTTATATCTCCACTTTTCTGAAAGTGGGCTCATACAAAAACGGTTTGGATTAGGAATGACGAAGCTTGTGGACCTGATAAGACTCCACTCAATTCGGTTTCAAAACACTTATGCAAAGTTATGTTTCTTCCATCAATGGAGATGCCTAGTATGATTTCATGAGCTGTCATTTTGTCGTAGTCTCTTGCTTCTCTGAAAGAGCCTATTAATTCTAATTTTGCTCCTTCATTTGGTGAAAACTTGAGAGTTCCGGAAACTTTTCTTTCGTCTCTACCCGGAAGCCACCATTCGCCTCGATACTCAAATTTCTCGATTAATTGCATCAAGATCACTTATCGAAAGAAGGAAGACACGGTCTTCTAAGCGTTTTTTCCTACAGTAGGTAGAGACTCTGATGTGGACACGCCGACAGGTATAGCCCGCAAGACTGGCTATAATCCCAAAACGATTTCGAAGTACGTCGAGATGCTAGAGGGTCTCAGCAAGGTTGAGTGCAGGAAAATTCTAATCGGAAACCGACAGATCAAAGCATACTCCCTTAAGCGACAGAGGCCAGAGGAATAGACGTGCACGAAATCAAGGTAATCCGCCGTAAAGGTTGCGGCAACTGCAAAGCAATGGATCCGCAGCTTAAGCGGTTATCAGAAGAAGTACCGGTAAGATTCATTGACGCCGACACTCTCGAAGGGGCAAGGGAAATCGACAGGATAGGTCTACCTCAAGTCGCGCTCCCGGTAGTGAACGTAGACAATAGAGTTCTGATGATGGGATACCATACCGACATCCGAGGCAAAGTTCTCAGGTCGCTTATGGAGAGCGATGAAGCCAGCCAAGTCAATCCAAAGAGGATACTGCTCGAAAGGCCGTGGAGTCCCACTAAGAACCTGTTTTGCACTCAAGATGTGGAGTTTGACTTAGAGACGAGGAAGACGACAGAGAAGAAGCCCAAGTGTACAGAGGAATAAGTGGCCACTTTGGTTGTTACAAAGAAAGTTGAATGCGGCGCCAAGGCCCTCGTGCGATGCATACCTGAATGCTCCAACATAGATTTGATTCTACTGCCACCTTTTCTGTCGCCTACAATTGATTCAAGGTGTATGGGCTCGTGCATCCTGAGGCGGTACAACGATTGTAGGCGAAGATGAAACGAATCGGCCCCCTCCTCCAACTATCCTTTTAGCGATCTCTTGGAGATGGGTTGAGAACCCATATCGAATGGGTTCAACATCCCATACGTGCTCCCCTCCCCCAAGGGGGTCCGGGGCGTGTGCTCCTGCGACGCTCTGTTAGAGGGCGATCTCGGCTTTTGCAGCAGTTTCTAAGTTCCTAGTAACGAAGGCGATTTTTGTTAGAGTACGAATTAGACCTATAATCTGGACATACAGAACAAAACTGTGAAAATCAGTCCAACAGTAAGGTAGGCCGTAGTGAAGTATACCACCGCCGCCACTTTATACTCAGGGGGTATCGAAGTGATCGCCCAAGGGACGACTAGAAACAACGACGACCAAACAGCAGCAGACATCATACAGATAAATGCTCCCTGGCTAAATCTTCTGCGGTACCTTTCACGTTCCGTGTGAGCAACCGCATAAAGAAAGCTTGATACGATCAGTGCGATAACGGAAAAGCCGATGAACATTTGGTAGACCTCCAAAAAGGGGAAACTCTTCACTACAGTTGCAATGTTAACATAGAACACAGCAGAGACTGTCACAATCAGCCCGACTGGAGTCAGCAGAGTGCGGTAAAGATCTTTGAATCTCTTAGCCCTTTCAGAATCGCTCTCCAACGATCCATCCGTCCTTGGTCTAGCATAACAGTTCTCTGACAGAAATAACTATCGAACCTGTACCGGGGAATTCTTCAACCTAGATAAGTAGATCTTCGCATCACAGTTTAGTATGCAAACAAACGTAGAAACAGCGGCCTGCAAAATACGGCCTTGATAACGTCTCAGATTTTTTATCTGAATTCCTTGGGGACAGACCGATAAAAGGCGTTGACTATATGCCTTATAAACCACATACCTAGTAAAAAGGGATCGTGTTCCAGAACCGTCAAGTTCTCGTTACACTTCTCGTAACGCATGGCAGGAACTCGCAGCGAACGAACTAGTATCTGTCGAAAACGCGCTGAGTAAGGCTGGAATTAAAGGACGAAGAGAGGCGGTCGAAAAGTATCGACTAGCCGTCCACAAGTATACAAGGGGACGGAAGTCGAGGGAAAATCCTGAAGAAGCAATTGAACTTTTTAAGGAAGCAGTAACTCTTTTGAGGGAAATCCCCCTCGAACCGGTACCGTTGACAACCAGACTTTCGTTCTGGATATCGCTCGGGTCGTTGATTGTTGCAGTTCTTACACTTCTAAGATACTACCGATTCTTATAGTGGCTTAGCTCTGAGGTAAAGGGAAAACACGCGCAATCAAGTTCACAGTTTTGTCCGAACTGCACTAAGCTCAATATATTGTTAATGCTTCAGAAAGAGGAGAACGATGCTTATGACTGCAAATACTAGACTGGCCAGTGTAACGACAGAATATATCAGAAATGATCGTGACGGGACTCTTATCTGGGCTAATCCGTCGGAAGCTGTTTTTGCGGCCTTCTTTGCAAGTGGAATTGCCTCTGTACGTCGCGCATAAACCTTCGATCTGCTTTGAACCAAGAACTCGTTTGCCTTCTTCAGGTGTTCATATGCATAATCTACCTGCCCCTTTATGCCAAGGGTTCCAAGACTGTCCTCAAGCCTCTCGATATTTAAGGCCGCAGCCGTTAGCCATGCCTGATGAGCGGATCTAAGAAGATGAGACTTGAATGCTTCGATTTCCTGTACAGCTTGGTTCTTGTCTCCCCGTGCCCAATAGTAGAAAGACATGAGGAAATCATCAAGGGCGTTAAGTAGCTCACCCCTCGTAACATGATCTATTATCCCTGACAATGTCTCAGCGTCCAGTATCTGTTGTCTTACCCAAGGATATAGTCCAAGCGCATCCTTAAGAAAGTCGTCAGGAGTCTTAATCCTTTCAACGTCAATGCCCTCCAATATTTGCCTCATCCTGAGGTTTCTGTGAAGCTCCACTTCAAGTTTTAGAAGAGATCTCCAATAGTTTGGCTTCCTGCTTCCATATAGACGATCCTCTAACTTGGTCAATTCCTTGGAAAATCCGAGAGCAACTCTTTCTAGCATCGGTTGTAGTAGTTGCAGATTCCTTTGAAGATCCTGCAGTATTCTGTCCTTATCTTCTGTATTCCTGTCCAAGCTTTCCTTTGCAAGATCAGCGTTTCTTGAAGTAAGCTCAAGCTGTTGTTCAAGTTGGCGTAACTCATCAAAGATCTCGATGCCAAGTTCTTCGAGGGCTTCTCTTCCCACTTTTTCGACCTCCAGTTTATGGGATGCTATTGATTTAATCAAGCTCAATGATTCGCTTATATCAACGTCAGATCGTCGTCCTGTTCCTGGGAACTTGATTATTCTTACCTCTGTCAACATTGAGTACACGTCTAATATTGAGAACATTGCGGGGCGGAGGATATCCTTCACCAGATGTTCTAGGTTTTTCCTTCGGTTTTCTTTCGTGCTTTTCCATAGAGCATATATCGCAATGGAAGATGGAACGATAGGTACCAGTATGTCCTTGAGAAGCTCGTAAAGATCTGACATCACTCCAGACGCCTACAAGCATTTTCATGATATCGGTGTCTCATTAACATTTGCTGGCCAATTTTGCTGATTCTGGCAGACAATCAAGATCATTATTCTTGCGCTAGAAATGCAGATGCACGAGAATGATAGACCGACGATCAATTTGCTAAACAAGATTGTTCTCGCGTGTTCTTAAGACAGCCGGCACTACTAGAGAATCTACTTAGCCATTTCGTATGTTTTCCATCTTCCGCCGCTCTTGGCTGTAACGAGTCCCGACTCAGTCATCTTTTTCATGTAATTCCTATAGGCTCTGTCGAGAACTGGTTTGGTAGCAAGTTTACAATACTCTTTATACAACTCACCAGAAGGCAGCTTCTTTCGATTGAGTATCTCGTAGATTATCTTTTCATGCTCGTTCAGTTTTGACAGAAGAGGAGATTATCTAAACTTCCTTGCTTCTTTTGCTGCGTCTTTTATCTCTTGTATCGTTACCTCATTATTTCCTTTATTCTCGGCTTTTCTTCCAGCCCTTGCAGAAGGGTTGAAGGTTTGCGTTTTGAGTCTTGAGTTCGTTAGGTAGAAGTAATGAAGCATGTGTATTAATCGCCGACATCGGCTTCGAGCTGGCCAATACGTGCTTTGATCGGCCATTCGCTTGTGGGTTTAGGGTGTAGCAGTTTGACTGTTCTTTGCCCGGATCTGAACCTTGCCCAGATCTAGTCGGAACAGACATCTACATCGAAAGTAATTGCGCGACTTCTAATGCACCTATCGAATATGTAGTCGTGTAGAAACTTGCTCAAACATGCTCTGGCTTTGTCCTTGAACCATAGCGTCGATGACACTTTCCCATGTTCAGCCTTGAAATCAACAAGGGCTGAATGCTGGCCCATCGGGTCGAAGGCCTTGCCCGGTCTTCCCCACTCTTGAACCCCATCACAATACATGAGTAGAAACGCTATTGGGAACCTCTCTACGTCTATTGGGAAGATCTGACTTTCAATTAGTTCGGACCAAATCTTTTTGTCATGAAACGCTATCGCCATGGCGGCAGGACAAATGTATGACGATAGCATACGAGGCGGATAGTTCAGTCCCCTTGAAACTAAAGACAGAGCCATCTTGACTCCATGATTTCCTAGATTGGCATATTTGACTAATATGTCTGATAGAGGTCCTTCTCTTGGACGATGACTGTCTAGATCCCAGTCGCATCGAATTTCTTCTCGACTTACATGTATATAGAAGGAATTCAGCACCTCTGCTGGGTGACGAACATACCGCGGTCTGTGATCAATGGAAACTTCGTATGCGCCGATAGCAAGTCCTGGCGACTCAAATGGACGAAGTAAATCGTGACAATGTGACGCAAGGACCCAGACAAGATCAAGCTTGGCTTTAGGGCTTTCGGGAAAAAGTGATCTATACCAACCGCTCATCTCTGAGTAGTTCGCGTCTATCGTAACTGATCCTAGCAAGAACGTCAGAAACTGGTGAAAGAAATGATCTCTCGTTTTTCCATCTCGATGAAGAAGCTCTTCCAGTATTCGAAGTAGGTCCACCGTCTTACCGACCTTTTCTCCCTCGGGAACTCTTTTAATGATTAGTTTGAGATAGTTGAACATCAATTTGCTTTCTTCCGCATAACTCGAAATGCGCTTGCGTTCATAGTCAGCAGAAAGATCGCGAAGTATGTCGGCATATTCGAGATTTGATATCCTCTCTAGCGATGAGCTTATCGCGACGGGAATACGCTTGTTCCTTGAATATCGCTCTAAGACCGAGTCTCTTGTTTCCTTTTCGATTCTGAAGACTTTTCCACCATAGTGAGAACCAAACAGTAGACGAAGCCCAGAAGAGTTGAGTGTGTATATGTCGACTCCACTCCTTAACGAACCTTCTATCGCACGGTATCCCAAGAAGCCCGCATGCTGTAACAAAAGACATACTCTGGTGTCTTGCAGATAGCCGCGCCTCGTAGCTACCTGTTCAGCAAGCCAGTCGCCAGCATCAAACTCTGCAGTTTCACGTATGACTACCGCCAGCCTTTCAGATGGGCCTCGTTCTATGAAGAGGTCTGGTTCGAACGCCATCTTGTCCACAAAATCTTGCAGGCTTTCCTTTGAACTGGGTTTGTAGCCTTGAATTGAAAACGCCTCCTTGACTTGTTCTCTGTAGCGGATCCTTTCTTGTTCAGCTGTTGGCTCCGGGCTTGTCAATCGTAGTACCTCAACTAGCGTGGACTAGAGTTGGCGAAGCTTTTTCTCGATCTGCACCAACAATCTTCGAAGTATGGCTTTCGCAGATTTCTTAGTTCTGGGATCGCTCTTCCCAAGCGGCAACTCACTAAGGAAGACTAAGAATTCTTGGGATCTCGTTTTTAGCTCTCTGATCTGATCAATTGAGACCCGAGGTGGAACAATTCTGTCTATATCCTTGGGAGTGAACTGCTTATCATCTAGTAACCGTTGAAATATCTCATCGACTTCCCTCTCGGTAGCTATTTTGACCGCGTCGGTGACTTTCCTGAAGTGGGTTGCGTTTCTTATCGTGCGACTATCAACCTTGGCAATCAATCTATCAATTATTTTTTCTCTACCGTATTTCTCGATCACTTGCGGGAATAGCTCCCGGGTCGCTTCGAGGGCCCTACCGATTTCGACAAGGTAGGCCGGCCTTATGCCATATCCTTTGATATGCTGGTTAAGAGCTCTATCCTGAATCCTACTTGGAAAAGAAAGTATCAGATCGGCTTCCCGAATGTCGTTTTCTTTCATCCCAGATATCTTTTGCAGTTCCTCGTCAGATATGCCAGGCGTTAGGGCTCGTAGCTGAGCTAGGCTCATCGCCCGGGCCACGGGATTCCATTCTTCCCGTTCCTTGTGAATCGTAAACATTTCAGATATGTTTTCGCTGTCAGAAAGCTCCTTTGGCATAATATTTACAGGAACTTCTTTCATGCCCAAGCGTTTTGCGGCTTTCAGCCGGCGTTCTCCGTCCAGTAGCACATACCTATCGTCTTTCTTGAAAGCCACGAGCGGTACTACTATGCCACCAACTGTCATTATTGACTTACAGAGGGAATCTAGTTCTCGGTCGGGAAAAACTCTTCTCGGATTAAGCCGATTCCTTTCTATCTTGCCTATGGGTACGAAATCGAATTCCATTTTAGGTCTCAAAGCACGCGTTTGGGTTTCCGTAGACATAATTCGTCTAAACCCCTTTTTGGTTTTCAACGCCTCTTAAAGACAAAGAGGTATTCGTGAGCAATCCTAAATCTTAGCACGCTAGGCTTTGTTGCATAGAAACGCGTGGATCTATCGTTGTGTTGCTCCTTCACGATAATCTCTTCCAAATCGAAATCTTGAGCCAAGAACTGCTCCATCACTTTGAAACCAAGTGGAAATATCATTTTCTTTCTCCTCACGTCACCCACTAAAACGGCGCATCTCTTCCTCTTCTTCAGCACGCGATATAGCTCACGCGCAACTTCCCGTATTTGCGCACAAAACTGACTCAAAGATCTAATCCTAGAAAGATCTTCTGAAATGTTGGATGTATATCTAACAGCGTTCGCATACGGAGGTTGTCCGCACACAAAATCGACAGACTCGTCCCTAATCATTGAAAGGTGCCTAGCATCGCACTGAAAGACTCGCGGAAATTCTGTGTCTTGCTTTGGCATAGACTTTCGAAGTTCTCTTAATTTCTGCCTTGTAATATTCACTGCATGTGGACTTATGTCGACGCCTATCCCTTTTCTTTTCAGCAACACGCATTCAATCAACGTAGTTCCTCCTCCCACGAAGGGGTCAAGAACAGTGTCACCCTTTCTTGTGTAGTGTAGGATCAGGTTGCGGGGCACTTGCGGAGCCCAGTTTCCTCTGTAGCTACCATCATGAACCGCCCAGTCGCCCCTCTTTGGAAATCTCCAGACGCTGGAACGTTCTAGTGTAAAGTTCTTCGGAGCCAAGTTTTTCACAGTTGTCGGCCGAGCCTTTATGATTATACCATTCTTCTCAGCCACTCTCTTGATTTCGCGATCAATGACTTTCCATGTGAAGAGAGTTCCGTACCGCTTCATTATTTGACTCAGTGAATTCCCCTGATTATAGAGACGTAGAAAATCCTGGCAACATATCTCCCATTCTGCTGGATGAAATTTTCTCATATGGACAGGAAACGATCGCATCTGGGTCTGGTCGCAAGACAAGCACCGAACAGTTCGTTTCAATTCGTTCTTCTCCACCCTAACGTTTTCAAGAATGAACTGCTCCGAGCTTGATGTCATCCTATCCATGCGCTTTGCATCCTTAGCTTTGACTTTGAACTTGATACAGCTCTATTACTATGACTATGTATATAGTGTGTACTATTACTATGACGTCAGCTCTGGTGAACCGTGAGTTGCCACTCTTTACTTGAATAAGAGACTTCCTACTACCCTTCAGCGCATATAGGTCGTAAGGTCCTCGGCTTTGCAACTCTTATCTCCTTAGCTTTTTCCTCAGCCTACCAAAGTTGTCGCAAAGTTTTTGTCATCTACGCGTCTGAACTCTATTCCGTCAAAATCGCATGCCAAGGCTATGTATCCTAGCACAGGAAGAGTAACCTTCCAAGTGCATAAGACGTCATAGCCGAGCCTTACCCCTTATCAAAAACTTAGCCAGAGCTTTAAATCCCTTATTCCTTCTTATCGTGAGAGAAGAAGCGAGGTAATTCCATATACAATTACCAGATCTTTTGGCTTTTCAAGTAGCTTTGAATTCTCTAACATTTCCCTTGCTTTTAGCTCTTTCAACGTTGAGGTATCCGAGTTCGACCAGCTTATTGATGTAGTTAGTGAACGTTCTGAGTGATTTCGGATTTAATCCATTTTCTCTAGCTTCTTGTCTGTAAACATCATAGAAACTGCTTGAAAGGATTCTAGGATTCCTCTTAGCAATCTGGAAAACCAGCTTGTGGTGTTAAGCTCTCAAGATAGTACTTCTTCTTTATCTCCTTGACTGCTTCGTATCCCTTCTCAATATCGCATTCAGTAATCTTAGACTTGCTAGACTTGTCGGCTATGTAAGCTGAATTTCTAAGCGTCTGAATAGCTATCCTCGCATCTCCAGCAGCCAAGTCTGCAATCTTCTCAAGAATCTCTGTTGAGTAGCTGTTCGGATGAAGTGCTCTACAATCTTCAACTCTCTGTCCTAGAATTATGAGCAACTCTTGATTCGAATATGGAGGAAAGTTGATTGATTTAAAATGTATCCTTGAGGTGATTCTTTCATCGAGGTTCAGAATGTACTTTCGAGTATTTGATATGCAGATCAGTCCGACTTTGCCTACATTCTTTAGCATGTAGAGAGCATCGTTAAGATTCTTCTCGACAAGCTTGTCACTTTCGTCCAAAGCGATGACGCATGGCTTACTCTTTATCTTCTCTCTCAGTCTTGCGATCTTTGTACAGTAGTTGTCTTCTATGAAATGAACTCCTACCTTTTCAAGCAACCGATCTAAGATCTGGTTTAAAGTCTTGTTTTCCCAGCAGTTAACATAGAAGGTTAGAGCATTTGTATTCTCACTGAGTTGCTCAAGAACATACTTCACTAAGGCAGTCTTGCCTGTTCCTGGTTTACCGTGACATAAGCAGTCTAACGGTTTCATTCGTCTTTGCATTGAAGATAGGCGGAATGCTAGCTCTTTCTTCTGCGCCTCTCTACAAGGAAACTCTGAGGAACGTAGTCTTCCTCCAAGACATCTAGATTAGCCATAATTCCATTGGCCATCGAATTGAATTTGTTGATGATTAAGAATAAATATATTAGCTGTGTGAGTTGCAACTTTTTCTTATAAGGCTCAGCTATTTATCTACAAGAAGTCAATTCATTTTAGTGGGAAAGTGAATTGGCAAAGCATAAGTGAATTCTTGAAACCTAGTAGACTCAAACTGATTTCTTTTCTCACGTTCACGATGGCATATCTACTTTACGCTTCCATGTATTCTGAAGTCATACCGCTGTCAGATGTTACAAATTTTCTAAATGTCCTTCTATTTCCTGTAACGGTCATTATTGGAAAAATATTTCTCGGAAATCCGAAACTAGAGAGTTACTCATACTGGGCTTTTCCATTTAACTGGGCATACTGGTATCTTTTGTCATGTTTCGTCGCTAACATATACTCTAAGAAAGGGTCGAAATAGAAATTCTATTCTGTTAACTGACTGAGCCATTCTATCTCAATCTTGAGAAAACCCAATACAGAATTGCTCATATCTCTTATTGGGTACATGGTTTTCCAAACTGGCCATGGAATTTTGAAAATCCACCATCCAATCCATTCCCATACTAGTATTTGAACGCTCAGATCTCCCGAAGATCCTTCGTCGCGGGCATACTCTAAAAGTCTTTGCAAACGGTGCGCTTCTTCCAATTCTTGTCTTAAGGCTGACTTTACTCTTGATATATCACCCGAGTTTATTGCGGCTTCCTCGGCATCAAGTAGAGCCAGCATTCTTTTCAGTTCATTGTATACGTAGGGCGGTTCCAGATATTTCATATCCGGATCTCGCATAATATGCACGGTCAACTTAAGGTCTAGAGCTGAGAGACTGTATGCTTGATTGGCTCGTACAAGCAGATCAAACGTTTCAATCGTATATTCAAGTAGATCACTAAAAGCTTTGGCATCTTCGTCAACTCCTGGAATTAGATCCTTCCATGAAGGCAACAAGGCATTTATCATTTCGTATCGCAAATCTTTCAACTCATTAAGTACGGACTCAAGTTTGCTACGAGAATCGAACGCATCTAGAAACCTTGAATAGATTTCCTTTCTTTTGGAAGTGACTTCCTTGAGTTTATCCAGAGGTATAGGTAAAGTGATAACGACAACTAGTTCTACAGTTGTTGAATGAGTTTTTCCTCCGTCTGTGCCAGTTATTGTAAGCGTGTAGGTTCCCACAGGGGTAGAAGTGCTGGTAGTTACCGTTAATGTTGAAGCGAATGTAGGGTTACCCGAACTCGGATCAAACCTATAGCTCATTGTTTCGTGATGGCCTGTTAGGCTTAGGCTAACGGTTTGGATAGAGCCAGTCAGAGAAGTAACCGTGACACCAAAAGTGGCGGCTTCTCCCTGTCCAACAGTCCGGCTTGAAGGAGAGACCGATATGCTAAAGTCAAATGAGCTTGCGTGGTCGATTTCGTACTCTGCGTCATGGTAGTAACCGGCAACGAAAACAAAATTAGATGTGGATGAGATTATTTGGGATAGACGTGCGCTCATGGTTAGAGTATTTGAATTGAAATCCGCGGTAACCGTAATCTTCTCTCCGTAATCCCAAGTTCCTGAAGTTGAGTCAAATATCCAAGTATTATGTTGAGTCCCTTCGATTAATGAAGCATAATAAGGAGTCTCTTTCAGTTTGAAATGCATGAGACCTATTCCTAGGTCCATTCCATCGTGATCGCCTGTTTGAGGATTCCCATCAACATCTATGTAAAGCGACCATTCATATTCCAACGTTTTGGCCGGCGTATCCGGTTTATTGAAATAGAGTTGGGCTGGAATATTTCTTAGAACTATTGAAGCGATAACATGCGTTTTGTCCTTCGTGACACCTATCCGCCCAGCGATTATATCAATGAAATCGACTGAAACATCTCCTACTGGGTCTTTAATTTCTACGAGAACTTCGAACTCTGATGGCGGAGCGTACCCTATCTTCTTAAGGTAATGGTATGGTTGCTTTAACCACAATATTTCGTCAATCCACTCTGCGTAAACCTCAACTTGGTCTCCAACACGAACTGACCAATCTATCTGACCCTCATACCCCTGCGCCCCCCACCAATCAGCGGGGTAAACTTCCCCTACCGTAGGTGGCCAATCTACAGACGTTAAAACTTGGGTCACTCTAACGTAGAAGTACCAAACGCCATCACCGGCGGATATTCTAACAAGTTCACCTCTAACCTTAATGTCTGGCCCATGAGCTCGAACCATTACAGGACCTATGATCGCAACAGTAGAGAGCAGAATCAGAAACACAAGAGCTAGTGAAAGAAAATCACGCTTCAACTGTTATCTCGATTAGTTGGTTGATGCTATCTGGAGAGATTTAAAACTTGTCAACGAACATCTGATTACTGATAATACCGTTAACTATAAGCTTTCTGAAAAACAAGAAATCATTACGGGAATTTGATTTTGAGTTAGGGATTTGTGATTGTGCTGATTCGTTCTGCCTCGGCTTCGATAAGGCCTACATCGACTTGATCGCAGATGCATACCAGAATCTCCGCGAGTTGTATGATTCGTACAAGCACGGGATTTCTTCACAACATTACAACAAGAAGGTAAGCGAGAAGTGCCTACTATCATATCAATAGCTCATATCAATAGACAAAGATGTGCGGGAGTAGGAAAACAGCTTGGAGCGATGTTACATTGGTACAAGTTCAGGCTGAAGGTTAACCGTGAAAAGAGAACAGACAGCTCGTCAGGTGTTTCCCTCACAATTTGTTCACCCATTCTCGGCAATGTTACAATAGGAAGGGCCTTAAACCTGAAAACGTCTACAATGCTCTTTGATCAACTCAGAAGTAGAGGGAATAACTACCTAAGGAACCTAGTTCAAGGCTTGTTGTAAGGTTGGTAATATTGAACTTATTTAGCAGGTAGCCCATGGAATCTGCCAGATATTTGCTCCCTCGTCTCCCCATCTGGTAGTATGCTACCATGTCAACAAAAGCCTGAAATGGGATCGTCGTTTCGTCCGTTAGACACATAAGCTCGACGTTATGAGGTATCCATCCCCACGCGACATCGTAATCCGAACTGGGCGAAGTTGTAGGTTGGCCTCGAAACTGTCTGAAGATATCCGAAGAACGTGTAAGACGAGTTAGCAGATTAGCCCAGGCAGGACCAAGATGTTTTCCTAAGTCATCCAAGAGGTCTTTGTTAAGGTCATCATAACGCACGAGGTTATAGCTTTTAGTTGGAACTGGTAATGGCGTATGGCCTCGCGTGGAAAAGTGGATTAACACGCTCTTTGGGTCTGTAATAGGCCCGTTAGGTCTGAACAGAATAGGACACCAGTGCGACCTTGTGGCAATGTACTCTAGGTGCATGTCTTCACTAGTTTCGCCTCGCCAGAGCAACGAGACAGGCTCAAAGTCTCGCCTGCCATCTTTTCTCTCTACGTCCCAAGGCCAGTAGTAGGTGTACGACGCTATCAACACGCAGGGGTAACGGCGTTCAGGGTCGCGGGCGAAGTGGCTTACGAATCCATTGACGCGCGGATACTTTTCTTCCTCGCTGAAGACTTCAGGGCCAGAGATTTGGGGGGCCCACTGTCGAAGGGCCTGTTGATTAAACGGTGAGTAGAAGACTTTAGTACACGGTCTGTGGTTGTTCAGCGGACAATTCCGGTTAGAGCGCGGACAGGTCGGATGATCTTCCCCCATGTCTCCAATAAGCCTCCTGCAAACATCAATTACATCATGACGAACAGAATCTAGCGTTCTTGTTAATTGGTTCTCAAGGTGGCCTGTCTGTAGCGTTTCCTCGAAAGTTAGGTTTCGTATATTGCTGTAGACTTTGTATTGTTTGTAAGGTGACCTTGAGAAATTACGAAGGACATGATCTCCCTCGAAGCACCTTTGCTTCACGTAAACTCCTTGAAACTTGTTACCTAGGAACTGCCAAGCTGCCTGTAGCTGAGGAATAGCATTGCCGGTATCCATTATTACCTGCTCTGAGATTTGAGAGACAACCCTGCTAACATAGTAGTCCGCCATGGGATCTGCAGCATCGTTCTCTATCGCTTCGGCCAGTGATCTCCCGCAGCAGTTCAGAGAACTCATAACGTCACAGATGAAGGTACGGGTCACTTCACCCGCAACCTTAAGTTGTATAACAGGATGATTCATATGCTTGATGAGCTCCGAATAAACTGTCTCGTCGTTTCCGCTATATATACCATCTAGCTAAAACCATCTTCAAGGAAACAACCGATGAGTTTACTGTTAGAGTGGCCGGGAGCCCTGAGGAGGTCAAGGCTTCCTCAATCAAACTACTGAGAGTGGTTAACAATCTAGAGTGGTTACAGTTCCCACCGCTCATTATCGAGTCCGCAGAAACCGAAAGTAGCTTTGCTTGACTATCTTTACAGAAAGTCCCGCAGTACAATCCTCCACCTGATCAAAGCTCTAAAGTAGTGAATATGGCGCAATGATCTGAGGCTTCGCTATCTCTTGGACCCACTTTCGGAAACCGCTCTCCAGTATACTGCTTGACATAATTAGCCAGACCTCTTTTCTCGATTATCACTTCTTCCTGTGCGCTCTTTTCAGCAAGAGTCGGTGAAAGAAGAATATAGTCAAGCTGCGAAGTTTTCTTTTCATCCTCAAGGTAATGAGTCCACCTATCGGCTTCTGCAACAACATCTTGGCCAGGGATTCTCAGTCGTCTCGTCCGCACGATGTTCTCGAGACCGTACAGCTGTAGAAGAGATTGGAGTTCCTCAGCTTCGTAATGAGCGTTAAAGTCACCGAGGACTACGAAATCTCCGCCACGCAGATCCGGGCCATATCTTTTCGTCAGCATGTTGGCGACCCACTCAGCTTGTCTGCCACGCTTTTCCTTGGCTCTTTGTCTCTCCTCAGCGGTCTTACCAAGCTGCGACTTGAAGTGATTAACAAACAGTGTAAGAGCTGTATCGCCCCCTTCCTTCAAACCGATTCCGACTTCAAGGCAATCTCTGGAAAAGAGCTCTTTCTTGGTAATTGGATCAGGAACGTGAATGTTCGTCCTCACGTAAGTTATGGGATGCTTGGTCAAAACACATACATCGATCATTCTTGGATCATTGCCATCAATCAATATTCTGTAGTCGTAGTATGACTTCAGATACTGGGAGTTGAACTTCTTGAGAGCCTCCATGTCTTCAACTTCTTGCAATGCCATTATGTCGGGCTTGTGAGCGAGGATGACTTTCGCCGTGTTGCTGGTCTGGCCAGATTTGATTTCCTTCTTGTCTTCTAGAACCCTCTGCAAGTTCTCTATGTATCCACCTTTCTCTCTGAGCTCTTGTAGCCTCCTCCTCTCCTTTTCCTCCCTCTTCTCCGCTTCTTCCTCAGTCTCTCCCTTCTTTTTTCTTGTAGGATAGAAGAACTTGTACCTCAAGAAGAGGTTCTCAACATTGAAAGTACCTATCATTATCGGAGTCGTCATTTCTCGGTACTTCACGCTATCGTTACATTGAGGTTCGTATTTAAGTAATATACAAATCGGGAAACTTTTCCCACGATAACGTCAGGGTTCAACTCCTAATCTGATCTAAAATAGGCTCGCATTCCTGAATTGTGGCGGGCCTGCGAGTTTAAAGCGTTATTGTTGCTAGACTAGGGTTCGAAATAAGGATTGTTCGAGCCTCGGATGTCCGAACATGGAGTAGGTTATGGCTTGATCAATGTGCCTATCACGGATACACCGGTAATACTTCCAATCACGATGAATGCCGCTATCCACATATAGGTGATGTATGTGCCTTGAAGGTTCCTTTCACATGCAATTAATGTTGTCCCTGCCATAAACACTAAAATCCCGAATGCTAAGAGAGGCCCCTCATATTTCAAGCTCAGAATGCAAGCGGGATATGTCGTGGCAGTGACTATGCACAACCCTACGACGATAAGAATAGGTGCTAGTTTGTCTCCGAGTTGATTTTTACTTGTGAATTGTTCCTTCTGGTCTTCTTGATGCTGAAATGTGTTCCTCCTTTTCCGCTGTCCCTCTGATAGACCCTGTGTGTTGGCCTTTGAGGCTCGCTTCAAGGGCTTCAGTCCCAAAGGTCCTCACTATATGCGGCTATCGCTAGAAGATTGGCGAACTCTACGCATATTATCGAGGAAGTTGCTGACCATTGAGGGAGCAGGGGTTATACAACGACATCTAGTGCAATAGTTGGCGTCATAGACTTCGAAAGACCCGTCCCGCATCCTCTCTATCTCAATCGTTGCTACAAGATCGTGTCCGAGCAAGTTGCATGCGAATTCATTGAACTGTTCAAATACTTTGAAGCCTATCCACCTCAATGACGACCTCTTCTTGACTGATACATGTTCGCGCATCAAATAGAATTAGGCACGCTCCCACATCCCGTAACATATCGTCTTCTGCCGTCAGCCGGACACGTCCAAAGTTGAATGGAATATTCCACATAGCAAAATCTCATCTCGGCTTGACAATCCGGGCACAGGATTGGCTTGATACCAAGGTCCTCGTCGGCTTTGGTATCAAGCGTCAACTTTTTCTCAAGAAGCATTTTCATACCGTCTTCAAAGCTTTTAGTTAAGGCTATGGACTATATTTAAATCTATTGATAATAGTTAAGTCGGAAGCTTCCTTTACATCGAACCTTAGAGTTACTGGGACTAGAATGAGACTACGCCAGTGACCGGGTTCTTCAAAGCGTATCGAAGTCAGTGTGGTCCTAGGCGGCTCCATGGATTAAGAGAAGTGTTGTTCTAGATATAGAGTAGGATAAGTATTTATATTTACAGGATATATTAAAATGAGAAGCTTATACTTAACTAGCTGGTGATAGAATTGGCGGAGAAATATTTACGGACAATCGAGACTAGGAAGGGTGTGAGGCTGCTCGCGCTACATTACCTGATTCAGTATAATCACTTGGGTAAATATGTTCAATTGCAACAAATAGCTAGGCACATAGGTTGCCACCCCAAGGCTGTTTCTGATGCTTTGGATCCGCTCCTAAAAGACCCATTGTGGTCGCCCCATCTGGAAAAGCAAAAGGTGGGAACAGCCGTCATATATAAAGCAACTAACGGGGAACCAACCATTCTCTTAAAGAGATTTTTTGACATAATTGAGGAAAAATACGGGAGGGCTTAAGCTGAGTTGGCTGAATCGGATCGAATATTGACACTCATCTTTGATCTTCTTGATAGCTTATTGTTTTCCCAGGTACTGAGTCCTGACAGAAGAATTCGGCCCCTTGAAGTTCTTGTGGAGACAGCGGAAAGGCTCGATCCGATGGGTACTATGCTAGTATTCCTATCAGCTCTCGGTGCGAAGATAGACCCTAAGCATTGCCTTAAGCCACTTGAGGTCCTCGCTGTTCTTGATAAAGATATGCCGAACCTTGTTAGAAGCTATGCGTGTGAACTAATCTGTAATTCGTGCGGGGATTCTGTAAAGTGTGAAGACATCGGGGGCGTTCGTCGTTTAGGGAGTCAGTTGAAGGTCTACTGTTCGAAGCCAGAATGTCGGCATGAATTTTTGAGAATGTGGGTTGGAAAATAAGAGTGGTTAGTTTCAATTTCACTCTCGAACTTGGGATTGTGGGGGCTATTGTGTCCTTCGCATCAGCATTGTACCTCCTCTCACGCTTTGAAATAATTCAGAGATGGCAACTCTCTATTTTGTACCATTTTACTTTCCTAGGCTCTAGGGTGAAGCGGGCTTATATTGCGCTGAACCTTCAGTCAACTTTTAATGCCTTTATTAAAGCTATCAATTCAGAAGTTGGTTGCTCCATTCTTCCATATGCTGTAAAGATCCGATGGGTGCGCGGAATAGAGGATCTGCTGACCTTGGAAGAGGGAGATATAATTATGAAAATAAATTACAACGGCAACCTAGCCGAAAACTTGGTTAAGATGATTGAGTCATATATCTATAGAAGTCTCATTCCCTATCTTCGACCATACATAGACAGAAAAATATTCCAATCCACAGGCCTGATCATGGCGCAGAAGTTGTTGACAGAAGTAGGATTAGACGACGCCTCCCAACGTTTTTTTGATAAAGTACTTAGGTATGAAGTGGACAAAGATAGCGAAGTTAAGAAGTATTATACTTCACTTCAATCCTTAGACAAGTTTGGATGGTTCACTAGGATTTTTTTACGCGAACTTGCGAATATCGATAAACGAAATCTCTATGGAGAGTTGAGTCAGGACCTTGATTATGAAATCAAGGAGCTCACAAATCTTCTGGTAAAGATTGCGACCAAAAAACCACGAGTAAAAGTCAACCCCACGTTCATTGGCAGGATAATAAAAGTGAGCATCGTTTTAGTTGGATGCTATGATATTATCCTACTGTTTGGGATCAATCCTTATGTTGATTGGATCAATCGTTGCATAGAGAAGGGTATATATTCAATTTACATATTTGCAAAAGGTAAGCCAAACATCAAAGTAGCAAAACGCATAGCTAATAATTATAGAAACAATGAGAAAATAGTGAAGGTCAAAGAGGAAACATACATTTCTCTTGGTAGAAATACGAAACAAGCTACTTGTATTGTTTTAGAATCACGCGACCAGGCAACAGCTATTCCATCTCTCAAGCCCTTGGCAAAGATGCTACAAAAGATCTAGGAAGAAACTGTCTCTAGTAGAAAATCGGCAGTATTTTCAAGCGTTTCCCATTCTCTAAATCCTTTGAGTCGTCAAGTAGCTTTGAACGCTCCGACATTTCCCTTACTTTTAGCCCTCTCAACGTCAAGGTATTCGGGTTAACATTAAGAATTCTAGAGCAGACCCAAAGATGACTACAAAAGATATTCCCATTCACTAGATGACAAAAGATTACAGCATCACAGACTCCTTGCATGACGCAACGGGATCCAATCTGAGCATCTAATTTCTCTTTTTGAGAATATTATTGTCGATATTTGCGATTGAAAAAACTGCTATCGTTCATCATATTTGCGATCACTGGTATCTATTTCTCAATTAGAGATCCGCCAGATGACGTACTTGAGTATCCTATGAACGATAGCCAGTCAATGAGAACGAATGAGGATATAGGATTTGAAATAGATTTCTCAGGAGTCAGCATGCTGGTCGCGAAACACGTCTTTCTTTTTCGATCCTTTTCAAAGTCTATATTTTATGTCAGAGTAATTTATAATGTAGGTGAGGTCAAGAGATGTATCAGCAATGGAAGGATGACTTCAGCGGCGCTGTCAAGAAACTTCATGACTGGGCCAAGGAAAAGAATGTTGGGATCACAACCGACGCGGAATTAGCCCTACAAAAACATATTGAAATCGCCGTTAGGGAAGGGTTGATTTCAAGTCGCGTGGACTTAGCCTTTGTGACGGCTGTAGAAGGATTGACTGCCATCAGTCTAATAGTTAGAAGGAAAGAAAACCGGGTTACTGGATCAACAATAGAAGAAGCTCTGAGAATGAATCACGGCCCCAGTGAACCACCTTGGAAGAGTGTCACGCGCATCCTTGAACGGAAAAACGCCTGGATAAAAGAATACTCTCAATTGGAAGCATTATAGTTGGCTCTTCCAAGCGCGCTGGCATTCAAAGATATCTTATGGATCGTAATTCCAGGAATTATCATCGTTGTCCTATTCTCCCCTCTTGTAGGAATTCATTGGACAACCAGTGACTTACCAGTTGTCATCGTCCTCGGAGCCGTCACAGGGTATGTTGCCGATCTTCCGCTTGCATGGCTATCGGAAGCCCTAGTTTCGAAAGTCTCATGCGAGTACAAGAAGATAAAGACTCAATTCAATGAGGCAAAAGCAAAATGGGATTTTGCAAAACTGTGGACGCTTATGACGCCAGAAGAAAGGTCGTATTTCATAGAACTAGATGCTTACAAACACCTACATCAATATGTAGGTCTGATTTTTCTGCTGTACCTGGTATATAACCTCCTTAACCTCAAGATGTTCGGCATTTTTGCGAAGGTGACTATCTTAGGCCTTCAGATTCCTTCGTTTGTGGCAGTTGTTCTATCACTTCTTACCATCTTTTCATGCTTCTTTAGATCTATAAGCTATACTAAGACACTTGCCGAACTTCACGAAGATTTTGCAAAGAAATATCAGGTCTCAAAGGTCT
>Ga0315312_1001061_pt1 | contig 23920 bp, 21 predicted proteins | sample TDP7_MG_FD_203629 | JGI IMG/M metagenome (GOLD analysis project Ga0315312, IMG submission 203629) | Freshwater sediment microbial communities from Lake Towuti, South Sulawesi, Indonesia - TDP7 | ecosystem: Environmental > Aquatic > Freshwater > Lake > Sediment | place: Indonesia: South Sulawesi... | reverse complement strand
GAAACAAGCCTTTCAAAGTCCCCCTCATCGTCATTGATGGTTGGTATAATGGGGTCAACTCTCGCCACAGCAACCACACCTCTATCAGCGATTTTCTGCAACGCGGAAACTCTGCGATCAGGTGAGGAAGCACAAGGCTCAATGAGGCTAGCAATGTCCTCTCGCAGCGTGGTTACGGTCACCGCCACCACAGTTGGGGTTTGCTCAAAAACGTCGAGGTCCCTCGTGACGAGGTCCGACTTGGTCACTATAAGGAGGGGAAAGTGGTGACTCGCTAGAACCTCGGCACATCTCCGCGTGATCATATGCTCCCTTTCTAGTGGCTGGTATGGATCGGTGCAGTCGCTCATCATCACCGGAAGCTTCAACCTCGTATTTCTGGCCATGCCCTCTACACTATCCAACAGCTTTAGACGAGGTAAGGCTGGACCGACAAAGCTCGGAAACTTGACCGCGTAACAATAAATACATTGATGGGCGCACCTGCCAAGATAGGTATTTAGGTTATATTTTGGGAGACACGTGCAGAACGCTGCCTTAGAAGCGTTGAAGAGGGGCAACCTCATACCCTAGCCCGTAAAATGTTTCGGTTCCAGAGTCTTATAAAGGGTTTCCAGCTCTCGGGCACCGAAAGCCTGGCGAAGGAACTTCACACAAGACGTGTCTACACGAAGACATCGGCTTAAATATATGTTGCTTCATAAAATGACTGATGCGCACGAAAAAGAAGCGTGTGGGCCAGAGGGATGGAGATCGATAAAGAGAGATTCAAGAGGATGTTTCCACGCTTATCCAAGGAGCTTAAGGCTCAGGAGCATAGGGTAGCGATAACCTCGGTTCGATCAGATATCGGAACCGGGGAAAAGGCGTCCTCAGAGAAGTTTGTCGGTTATGTGCCAGACGTGATCGACTTCCTTCGCCGATGCGACAATGAGCAACAAGCTGAAGAGATCATCCACTACTTAGAAAAGAGGGGAGAAATCAGCCGCCAGTATGCTCGAAGGCTTAGGAAACAGCTCAAGGAGGAGGGCGTAAGGAGCTTTGGGCCTAAGAAAGAGGAAGACTATTACCTTAAACAAGGGGAAGTCTGAGCTGCGTTATCGTCTCGATGGCCTACATAAAATAACCGAATTGTTTTCAAGAAAGATATCTCTTACCGAGCCTATCAGTTACTGGTAGTTGATTAAGGTGTCTGTGTTTGTTACTATGCGCTTTGCAATATTGTCGGAATTGGAACAATAATTATAATTTTGGCAGACCACCTTAAACGTGGTTTGTGCAGGGGTGCAGCAGAACGAAGGAAGGAAACGAACTCGATGTGGTCGTCAATATTCTTAGTTTAGCGGGAAAAGGAGCAAATAAAACAGAGATTACGCGTCGGTGCAACTTAAAGCGTGCGGTTTTAGAAAAGTACCTCTTTGCCTTAACAGAGTTGAAGCTACTAAAAGTAGAGGAGAAAAGCGAAACATACTATCGAACCAGCGACAAAGGATTACAACTGCTGCACACCTACTATCGCTTAAAATGGCTCTTGTGGGGCGATTCCTTCGACTTTTTACTCGTTCGCCTTTTAGGTCGGCTAAGTCGGCGAAGTGAACATAAAAGTTCTTGTGGCTACATCTCATAAGCGTTCCAGCTAACCATGTTTTAGAGAGGCATCCCCCTCGCATTCCGTCTGTCAAGATCCAAATAAAAGTGAACGTCAAAAACTAAGTACTTAATAAATAGACGGTTCCATTTTACTTAAAAATAAGGTTGATTCTTCGAATGAAGACAGAAAAACATCTTAACATTTCTCTTTCTTTTTCCTTCACCTCCTCCTGAATTTCTTGAACACGACTATCAGAGCTACCACCATTACGGCAGCTATCCCTATCCCTATCAGCCCCCATGAGGTCGGAGCCGTGGCCGTCACCCTTATCTGGACTTCATCTGACTCGACTTGGTCGCTTAAACCCTTCAAGGTGAGCAGGTAGTCTCCAGCCACGGTGTCGTCCGGCGTCTCCACGACTATGGTGAACGTGAAGGATTCGCGCGGTTTAAGCGACTCTATCTGCGCAGGGTTAATGGATGTGTCCCATCCTTGTGGAGCGCCAACGTTAAGCCTGAGGCCTGTCACAGGCGTTTGCCCCGCATTTGTAATCCTTGCCGTAAAGGTGGTGGAGTCTCCCACCGTAGCGCTGGTAAGGAGGGTTGAGGGCTCCAGGCTTAGAGCGTAAGAGCCGATGATGGTGGCCTTAAGCTCCAGTCGAATGCGAATGGCACCGTCCTCTGATTCGACTTGAACCGGTACCGCGTAGCTACCAATGTTAGCAGTGCTTGGTGGAGTAACTTCAACAACCAGATTCTCGGATTCGCCGGCTGTTAGGTATAGGCCTGACACCTCGATGTCTTCAGACTTGAAAGCTACCTTCCAACCTGTGGGGTATTCCACGACAGATAGCAACAGAGGCCTATCAGTCTCACCTGAGTTTATGATCGTGATCGGGAATCGCACGACCTCGCCCGCGTCAACTGTTACTTCTAGAAACGTTGCGGCAATCTGAATCTCCTCTTCCCCGGCTTCTGTTAAGGTTATGTTTAGTGGGAGGAAGGTGGTTACGTTTCCGTCAGAGGATTCTGTCTTGACCACTATTCCATATTCCCCTATACTCGCAGTAACTGGCGGAGTAGCCTCAACGATGAGGTCTACGAACTCGCTACTATCCAAAGTCACTTCTGTCACAACTTCGCCACCTGAGCTTTTAACAAAAGCCGTCCAATTGAGGGGGATAGAATCAACAGCAACTCTAAACCGCATTTCAACGCCGAAGGGATTTTTCAATCTCACTTGGAATCGGACAGTGTCACCAGGCGTTGTTGACTTTCCGGGGAATTGACAGGATATTATGGGCGCATTCGATGGCTCAACCGTTATCGTGAACTTTAGCGTGGTTTCCGTTTTCCCGTCGGCGGTGAGCGATAAGCTGTTGCTTCCAGTGGATGTTAGGGGAACTGTAGTCTCTAACTGAAGGTTTAGGCTCGCTCCGGATAATAGGTATACTTTTGTAACCTCGCCGGTTTGATCCAAGATCCTCGTGGACCAGCCCTCAGGTTTGGATACCGAGAATTCTACTTCTTCTAACTCCTCGCCGATATTGCTGACCGTGAACGAAAGCATTAGTTTATCCCCGGGACTTGCCACCCGACTCAAGACTGGAGAGGACAGCCTCAAGGCTTTGAGCAAAACTATGTCTTCGAGGTCGATATCTTCGTCGCCTAGGTAGATGCTTTTAGATGCTTTAGCATATCCTGATTTTGAAAAGTAAAGGGTGTATGTGTTGTTTACTTGCAAGTAAACACTGAAGTCTCCATCGGAATCCGTATACTCGCTCGTAACGAGGGCTCCCTTTGAAGAGTACACTTCTACCTTAACGTCGTCCAACTCTTCCGCGTCTTCGTCTACGACCCTGCCTTCTATACGAGCTTCCTCTTGCCCCGCCACATAGACCGGAAGTATCGCCACAAACAGTGTTAAAATTATCAAAAGACAAACAACTAGTTTTGTTGGACGACTTACCCCATGACCTCTCTTCATCGTTCCCGTCATCCCTTGTTCATTTTGACGATAGCATCTCCACTATTTGTGTCTAGTTGCTTCCCTTAGCCTCCTGGTCTGACCTCTGAGCGTATGAAGCTCATGTAGGACGCAGCGAAGCATACTACTAGACCTACTGCTATAGCGACGACGCTTGGCCAGCTCGCCGTGACGCTCTGGAACATCGTTGGGGCTTTGAAGCCCAAGCTAAACCCTCCTCCAACCCGTGTCGCGCCTAGAATCGACGAAGCTACTTCGCTGTACAGCTGGGTGGGAGACAGTTTTGAGATGCTGGACTCTATGACGAATCTCTTCTGCATTAGCGCCTGAAACTCGGGGGATTGTTCCGGCTTAAAGCCCTCACTGCCCTCTCCGCCCGGTCGAAGCTCGATTGAGAAAGGCACCATCTGGTTTGCGATGAGCATCGCGAGAATAGGGATCATTATCGAGCAGAAGAGCCATGTTGCAACAGATGCCAACGTCGATGTTGACACTTTCTTAGTAAGCACGGAGAAGAGCACCCCCAAGCTGAGCCAGAAAGCTAGGTAGAGTATGGTTAGCGACGAGAGGAGAACGATGCTCAAAGCCTCTTCCAAGGTCGGCCCAAAGCCTAAGATCGGTATTACCACGCCGCACATTATGCCGATCGTGCTCACCGTCAATGTCGCCAGCGCCGCAGCGCCAGCCAAGAACTTGCCGTTGATAACGGAGTCTCTAAATATCGGCTGGGAGAGAAGCACCGAGAGGGTGCCGCTGGTCCTCTCCTTGTTTATGGCGTCGAACCCTAGGGCTAAGCCCACTATGGGGCCGAAGAAGACCATCAACTGAACAAATGAGAAGCCGAATCGTGCTCCGGAGAAGATGGCTAGAAATCCAGCTTGAGGGTTGTCCCTTAAATATTCTGCTCCCTGATACGCCGATACGGCGGAGAGAAGCAGTATCAAAGCAAATAATATCAAGTAGCGTTTGCTTCCAAAGTGATCGGAAAGCTCCTTCTTACACACAGTAAATATGCCGGCCATCGTCATCACCTCCCTTTGAACCCTTCATAGTATTTCATGAAGACTTCCTCCAACGTGTATTCTCGGGGTTTCATGAGCAGAATTATCGCTCCATGCTTCGTGATCGTTTCCGACACTTCTTTAGTGTTATCCTTTGTCATATACACGTATAGCCTATCATTTTCCTCGGTTACGGATGTTACCCCCTCGAGGCCTTTCAGTTCTTTCAGAAGTTCAGGGGTCACCTTACTCAGCTTAAACTCTATACTTTTTCCCTCCTTTCCCGTCAACCCCTTGGTGAGGTCTTCTACCGTAGCTGTTTCCTCCAACTTTCCTTGACGTATGATGCCTACCCCGCTGCATGTCAGCTGGACCTCATGCAACAAGTGTGATGACAAAAACACTGTTAAGCCTCGGTCCCTGTTCAAGCGGAAGATGAGGTCACGTAGTTCTTTTGTTCCCTCGGGATCTATACCAATTGTTGGCTCGTCGAGGAAAACGATCTTTGGGTTCTTTATCAGTGCTTGGGCTATGCCGAGGCGTTGTTTCATTCCCCGAGAAAACTTCTCCACTTTCATGTCCTTCCACTTCGTTAGGCCCACGTCAGCTAGGAGATCTGTTATCCTTTTCTCTCTTTCAGTTCTGGGTAGGTCGTTGAGCTGTCCGATGTAGTCCAAGCACTGCTTGGCGGTTAGGTCTTCGTAATAGCCTGCAAATTCCGGAAGATTTCCCGCGATCTTCCGTACCTCCTTAGAGTCTTTGACCACGTCATAGCCACCTACCATTGCGGTTCCAGACGTGGGCGTTGAGAGCCCCATGAGCAAAAGGATGGTAGTTGTCTTTCCAGCACCGTTAGGGCCCAAGAAACCGAAGATTTCCCCCTCATTAACCGTCAGGTTCAGATGATCGACCGCTGTAATGTCTCCATAGACTTTTGTTAGTTCTTGGGTTTGAATCATGGGTTGAGACATTTCCTTCACTCCTTTCCTTCTTTTTTATGACCTTTACTTTTTACGCCTCGCATAGCTCGAACTTGAGGTAGCCCAAGGGTTATTAAAGAGTTTTTCAGAATTAGACCCAATTCTAACCCTACTCTAATTGCGCAAAATGCGGATGTGGAGTTATTCGTGAAGAAATTGTCTGGGAAAACTCACCTTTCAACGCCAGCGAGTCGTTTTGTAAAATCGAGGTATGCCTTGCTTGCTTTGGCTTTATCTTCTTTTAGATCAACTTCGATGAGGCCGTATTCGACAAGAAAGTTGAGGCAGGTCCGTGCGACTTTTTCCGATAAACCGCTTTTCTTTATGATGTCGGTTGTGTTATGCCATTCCCCGTCTTCTAACAGTAACAAGATCGCATCTAAGGACACGCTTTCATCTCCTCATTTTGTACTTCAGGTAAAGCGTAGATTATCAAGATCCTCAACTCCTCTCGCTCACAAAAAATGGGGGACTATAGGAGAACGGTCTTTGGTTTTACCGCGAAGGTTTTCTTACCGCGAAGATAATGGTTGTGACTACAAAGATTATTGTGGTTATGGCGAGGGCGTACGTGTAGGTCGTGTAGTTGCTCAGTTCAATGGTGGTCGCTTCGTGCTCCGATTTCAAGGCATCGTACCCGTCTAGCAAAGTTTTGTGCTCAGAGTCCAACGAGCTGTATTCCTTTTGCAGGACATCGTGATCGCTTACCAGAGTGTCATATTTGGATTTAAGCGGGTCATAGCTGGACTTTAGGCTGTCATAGGTGGCTTTCAAAGAGTCATAGTCGCTCTTCAGAGAATTGTAGCTCGTTTGCAAACTGCTGTATTTGCTTGATAAGTCGGTGTAGCTAGCTTGAAGTTTGGCGTAATCTTCTTGAAGCGCTTCAAACTCCTCTTGTGTTATTGCGCCCAATAGATAAGTTATTGGAAATCCGGTCTCAAAGGAATAGGTCTCAAAGTCAGCCATACTGTAAAATTCGCAGTATATGTAGCCACAGATCAGCCCAGGGTCTACATCTTCTGGAATCTCCACGCTACAATCGCCAGTCTCGTCGTCCCCCTCATCTAAAGTACTGACATCGATTACGCCAGATTCTACATCAGACTCCCAACTTTCGGTGCCTTCACCCAAAGTGCCAACGACCCAGATATCGACAACGACGTCTTCAAGGTCCTCCTGTGCTTCGGCCAGAACTTCAATGGTGATTTCGTCGCCGGGATAGGCTTGGGCTGGAGTGGTAACCTCTACCGCGATGTAGTCCTCATAGGTACCCTCATAATCCCAGACATTTTCTTCTTCAATCTGTGCGCTAGTTTTTGAAGCCAGGGGCAAGAGCAATGTTGTCATTAGCACCATTAGAGCTAGAATTTTCCTCTTTTCCATATTTTCACCGCACATTCTTCCATTTCAGTTACGTAGATTATTAAAGAGTTTTTCAGAATTTGACCCAATTCTATCCCATCTTTATCTGATTTAATCGCGTAAAATGTGCGCCTGCAAACAAAAGCAAATACGAAGTAACCCCGAGAAATCGTTTGGCTACAGATCATCAGCTGTGACAACAAGAACCGGAAGGACATATTTATTACCATAGTCTAAATAGGTTTAGTGAAATGAAGAGTCCTTACCTTAAGTGTTCGGAGCGGTATGGATGTCTCTCCGCCTGCGCCCGTTGAAGTATTTGCTTGGGTGGCTGATTGCTGGCACGAGGGGCGGTGTCACTCGTGCCCAAATAATTAAGGCGTTAAAGGAGACTCCGCAAAATGCGAATCAATTGGCGCATCTGCTTCAAATGGATTACAGAACGATAAGGCATCATCTCGAAATCCTTCAGAAGAACAGGCTGATCACATCTGCTGGCGACAGGTATGGCGTCACGTATTTTTTGTCTCCAGAGATGGAAGAGAATTACGTTTTGTTTGAGGAGATTTGGAAGAAAATTTGGGAAAAAGAAAAAAGGGAGGAAAGCAAATGACGCATTATATGTACAAAAACGTGAAAATTTGGTTAATGCTGGCAACGTTGGTAGCGGTGGCTCTGCTGGCAGCATTCTGGGCCACCACATACATGCCTCAACTATTGACAACTATGATCTCAATTTCCCCTGAGGGATTTATGCGAAGGCGAGAGTATATGATTCCTCCCCCTGGAGACATAGAGTTGTATTATACACTTAACACGGTTATTTCGTCGGTCAATGTGACACTTTTAATCTTCCTATTGATCACGTACATTAGCATATACATGAAGATAAAGTCACAGTTCACAATCGGATTAATAATATTTTCAATGGTCTTGCTCTTCTATGCTCTTGCCTCCAATCCCTTGGTGCACTGGGCTTTTGGTTTCCACGCGCTCGGTCTTGGACCGTTTGCCATGTTGCCAAACCTATTTACATGCGTAGCATTAGCTGTACTGCTATATCTCACCGTCAAATACTAAGAATACCACCCGTGTGGGCGCGCAACATAAGGATTGCGCCCAACTTTTTCCGCATCCCGCGATCCTGTTTCCTAAAAATAAATAAAGGCAATTGAAAATAAATACGCAAGCTGGAATGGGGAAATTCGACGGCTAGCATGGTGTTCAACTTGAAGAAAGCACAGCTATGGTTGCTCTTATTTTCCATCCCTCTCCTCCTCTTAGCTCTCACGCCGTTGCGTGCCAGCGCAGTAACCACCTACACCGAAACAAGGGCTTCCTCTTCCGTAGACCTTCACGTGGACCACTCAGTCCAGGTTCAAGAAGGCGGACTAGTACTCATTAACGATACCGTCAGGCTATCAACAAAGCCGGGCGAACATGCGGAGCCCCTACAAAATGTTTCCATGGGTTTTCCCTTCCAGTACGGCCCGAATCTGGACTATTGCTTCGCCCACGACGCCTTGAATCCTGATGTTCAGTTTGAGGTGGCTCTTGATGTTGGATTGGGAAGGGTTGGCTTTTACGGAATAGACGTGATCTTCCATGAGCCAATTGACGTGAGTGACGGTAAAGCATACAACTTTACGGTGGTTTTTGTCTTCTCGAACCTCGTGTCCCCGATAAACGAAAGCTCGTTTAGACTCGACTTTCCCATGTATCCCAGCCTAACTGAAGAGGCTTCTCTATGCAGTGTGACGGTTACCCTTCCGCCTAATGCCAATTACACAGAGAGTTCTTTGCTGGAGAGAGGGCTTGATTTCAACATAACCACAATCGATTCTCGTCAAGTATTAAATCACACAAAGAGCCCTCTCGAGGATTTCACGTACGAGCCCGCCTGGCTAACCTTTACCACAACTGATACTTTCCTCTTAATTAATGTCGATGAAATAAGGCGGGAGATCACCTTAGACGAGTGGGGGCGCCTCCGCCTATCCGACTTTTACCACCTAACTAACGAAGCGGAAAAGGAACTTTCTGACATCAAAATCCGATTGCCTCAGGGTGCTTACGGCGTTTCTGCGCGGGACGTATTGGGTGGTCTATCGGTGGTTTCAGAAGAAGAAAACGCAACTGCATACACAAATGCCACGGTAAGCTTCAGAGTCACCTTAAAAAAGGGTGAAACGGGAAAATTCGCAGTAACCTATTGGCTCCCCTGGAAAAGCTATGTTAATCAAGGTAGCTGGCGCGACTTTAATTTGACCTTCACCCTCTTTGAACACTTTGACTGGACAATAAGAAAACTAGCCGTGACCATAAATCTTCCCGAAGGAGCCGAGTTTCAATCCTCTTCAATAAACCCCTACAGCGTTCAAAAAAGAGTTTTCCAAGAAAACGTCACCTATGTCCTCTACGATGTTACGCCATTCCATAACCTCAATTTCTCCTTTTCATACGGATATCTCGTATTTTGGGCTTCTTTTCGTCCAACCCTATGGATAGGAACCTTGGCCGTTATTTTGTGTGCCATAGCCCTCGTTTGGAGAGCCCCCAGGCCCCCGGTTCCCATAATTCCCATCCCTCCAGAGGATCTAAGAAGCTTCGTTGCCTCATATGATGACAAAAGGAGTATTCTCTCAGAGCTTGAATCGCTAGAGCAACAGGTGCGGAAAGGGAAGATTCCTAGACGCCGATATAAGGTGAAGAAGAAAACACTGGAGGGCCGCCTTTCCGTGCTTTCACGGGATTTAACTGATCTTCGGGAGAGGATACGCAAGGCGGGTCCGCGATACGCGAACGCGATGAGACAGATAGAGGTTGCTGAAACCGAGCTTGAAGGGGCGGAAACGGACGTTCAAAGGATTGGGACCCGATACCGACGCGGAGAGATTTCCGCGTCAGCGTATCGCAAACTTCTTGAGGACTATCATCGAAGGAGAGACCGAGCCAGAACAACAATCGATGGAGTTCTCATAAGACTTAGAGAGGAAATTCGTTAAAATCCAAACGTTTTTATTTTTCTAAGTTCACTTCATTAGAATCTAAAGGAGGCTGAATATGTCATGGTTGAGATTAAGATCGATACAGAAAAATGTGATGGATGCGGAACCTGTGTGGACACTTGCCCGGTGGAGGTCTTCGAGATTCAAGGGGAGAAGTCCGTCGTTGTAAACCTTGATGAATGCCTTGTTTGTAGGGCATGTGAAGTTCAATGCCCGAATGGCGCCATCGAAATTATTGAATGATCATCCTTTCCAGCTCTTTCATCATTACTCCATTAAACAACCTATCCACTTTCTCGTTAACGTTCTAACCCTCTCAGCTCCTCCTAGTCAATACGTAGGAACAATACTGAATCCACTCTTGACTTCCTTCTAGTTATCACGAAAATGGTAGTCCTTTCCGAACACATGGCAGTACCTCCTTCCGTCCTTACGTAACAGTGGGGCCATGGCTTTTCCAGTCAATAGCTGGCATGAGAAAAAACATAACCTTTAGTAAGGATCTATATTTGTCAAGGTGAAGGTGACATAGGAGGCACAAACTTGAATAGCAGAGAATCAACCACGGGCGTTCTTAGGAGGATCAAGCGCCATCTACTCGAGTTTGAACGCAAATCCTACGTGCACGATTATTGGAGGGAGATGAAGAGACGGGGAGTGGGTAAGGAGAAACTTTTAGACTGCTCCCTAGGGGAAAACCCCTTCGGTTGCTCGCCCCTCGTGAGGAAAGCCCTTAAGGGGATAGAGCGTTCTGACGTGGAGAGATACCCTAAAGAGGTGCACTATTCCCAGCTAAAGGAGAGGATAGCGGAGTACTGGAGCGAGGTCACCAGCGTCAAACACGTTCTCTTGGGTGGAGGCTCCATGCATGTCCTCGAAAGGATAAACCTCCTCTTCCTCGGAAAAGGAAGGAAGGTTCTGGGATACTGCCCCCAGTTCACTGAATACATCCTAGAGGCAAAGCTCTTAGGCGCGAAATACGAGTACGTGCCGCTTTCAAAGGAGAGAATTTTCAAGTTTGATGTAGGAGTGCTTCTGGATGAAATCAATGGCTCCTACGACTTGGTATACATAGACAATCCGAACAATCCCACGGGACAAACCATCGCCTTACCGGACGTTGAGGAGATCGTGCGGAAAGCCTCTAAGGAGGACGTGGCAGTGATCCTTGACGAAGCATATGGAGAATTCATGGAGAAGGAGGAATCGGCTCTAAGCCTAGTAGAGGCCTACGAAAACCTCGTCGTTGTCCGTTCCTTCTCCAAGGGCTTCGGCCTTCCAGGCTTGAGGGTTGGATACGCCGTGTGCGGCGACCCGTTAGGAGGATTCTTGGACAAAGTGGAGGTGCCCTTCTCGGTGAACAGCATTGCCGCCCTGCTTGCCCGAAAGGCTCTCGAGGACGAAGCGTTCCTGCAACGGTGTAAAGAAAAGGTTAAGCGAGTTAAGGCGAGGCTCATCGCCGAATTTAACGCGAACGATTACTTGGTCGCTGAAACCTCGCCCGTCGTTCCCATATTCGTTGTCGGGAAGGAGAATGTAGACCTGTACAGGGAGTTTCTCCGAAGGAACGTGATCACGACCCCCGGTTCAGATTTCGTGGGGTTAGGAGCAGACTATGTGAGGATACGAACTCCGAGGGAGGAGGGACCCCTCCTGGAAGCAATACGTGAAGGGACACCTGGATAACAAACGACCAACACCAACCAACAAAGCCACTTTTATATTTTACAGTTCCACGCTCGGGTACGTCCTCCGGAAAGCTTCTTCTAGCATACTCCGTAAAGTTATTCCCTCCACTCTCGCTAGCTTCCGAAGGCCTTTATCGACCCCGGTCGTGTACTGAACCGCCTTCTTGGTTTTATTAACGATAAAGGAGGGCATGCCGAGGATTTGAGCCATTCGCCGTAGCACCCTCTTTCGAAGGGGATCTGTTGTGGAATCGATCTTGAGGCTCAGGGGCAAGCCTAATGAAAAGTGTGCGACATCGAGGTCTGCGAAGGGAAGCCTTAACTCCACCTTGTGGAAGGAGCAGACCTGGTTGTCTCTTTGAAAGTTGGTCTCGTAGGACGATGCCACATCGCGATACATAGCCTTTTGCACCCCTAAAGCACCAGACTGTGCGTATTCCTTTAGATACCTTTGGTACCCCCCAAAAAGCTCGTCTCCCCCCTGTCCAGCAAGGAGAATGTTACGTCCTAGTCTTGAAGCAGTTTCTGCCGTCCAATAAAACGGAACCGCGATGCCAACCTTCATCACGTCAGATTCCTCCATCAACCACAAAACCTTGGGGAGTACCTCTCCTACATCTCTCATTGTATACGTTTGGAGGTGGATAGGCAACTCTAGCGCTTCAGCCGCTGCTTCCGCATGCCGAAGTTCAGGCTGGCCTTCTAACCCCACCGAAATTAGATGAACGTTTGCTCCGCACATTTTAGCTAACACAGCGACGATGCTACTATCTAAGCCCCCTGAAAAGGCCACCGCAACCCTATCAACATCCGAAACCCTCTTCTTGGTGGATTCCAGCAAAAGGTTACGGAGACGTTTGGCCCCCGTCTCCATCTTCAAAGACTCTAAAGGGGGCTGTGTTACGGTCTTGACGGGCTTAAAGGAGAAGCCCTCTGCACTGATCTTTGCCAGGTTTCCTGGGGGAAACGACTTTACGTTCCTCATTCCAAGCGCCCACAAGGCCTTGCGCTCCGACGCTATGGCGCAGGTTGCTTCATTTTCACCGTAATAAAGGGGGGTTGTTCCCATAGTATCTCTTCCAGCGATCACCCCACCGGGGTACGCGATGGCAAAGGCATAGGATCCATTGAGACCCTCAATAATGCAGCCAGAGTTTCTCTGGGGGTCAGACTTAAGCATGGTCAAGACTTCCTCAGCCTCAGACACGCCGGGGGGTGGGAACAAACGCCCCTCAAACACGAGCGAAAAGCCTTCCCCCTGAACTGGCTGTGGACGGTCCCTCGTAAGGATGCGAGATAGATTGTGGCCTAAAGCCGTGCTAGACTTAACCTCCTCGTCGAACAACTCCTTAATCGACTTGGCAACGGCTACCAGATTAGATGTAGCAACTCCGTGGGCGTCGGTCCCTCTATGCGTTAACTCCCTAAGCATAGCCACTAGCTTAGGAACGACGTTTTCGTTTTTCTTGCTAACAGCAGCCGCTATTGCACCCATGTTCTCAACCCCAGGCAGAGAAGTTGAGCAAGATTAGTCTCATGGGTGGGTAAAAATAGGTTGCGTTTATGAAAGAGACGTGAGAGCAGAGAAGTGTATTCATGCTGTTTTGATGCCTAAATAAACCTTGCCTAGCTCACGGTGGTGTAGAAGCTCCAGTGAGCCGCCTTCGTACATGACTCTTCCGCTGACGAGGAGAATGGCCTCGTCCCCGTGCTCAAGAGCCCTCCTAGCGTTCTGCTCAGCCAGCACTAGGGTCATTCCGTAGTTGTCTCTTAGGCTTATTATTTTGTCGAGCACCTCAACAGCCATTTTTGGGGCGAGACTGCCGGTGGGCTCGTCGAAGAGCATGATTTGGGGTCTCCTCATCATGGCCATGGCCATGGCCAGCATCTGCCTTTCTCCACCGCTGAGGGTGCCGGCTCTTCGTTCCATGTACTCATTCAGCACTGGGAAGTCCTCTAAGACTTCTCGAGATCGTTCTTTAGCCTCGTCCTTGCCTAAAATGTAGCCTGCCATAAGCAGGTTTTCCTTAACCTTGAGGTTTGCCCAGACGTTGTCAACTTGAGGTAGGTACGCTACGCCGAGCTTAGTCACTGTGTGTGGTGGTAGTCCTTGGATGTTGTTTCCCTTGAAAAGGATTTTTCCAGAGTAGACTTGTGTTATTCCCATTATTGTTTTCAGCAGGGTGCTCTTGCCGCTTCCGTTGGGACCCACGAGCACGGTGATCTCCTTGTCCTTCACCTTCGTGTTGACGTCGAAGAGCACATGAAGTCTTCCGTAGCCGGCATTGATACCCTCGATTTCTAGCATGTTTCATCCACCTAGATAGCTTTCTATTACGATCGGGTCACTTAAGACTTTTTTCGGCTTTCCCTCCGAGACGATGTTTCCTCTTGCCATGGCGTAGACGTGGTCCACGTAGGGTAGGACTAACTCGAGCCGGTGCTCGATGATTAGGAAGGTAACCTCGAGTTTCTTCTTCATTTCGGTGAGGTAGTAGAAGACCTCGTGGGCTAGTTTTGGATAAATGCCTGATGCCGGTTCGTCCATGAGGATCATCTTGGCCCCGCTCATGATGGCTCTTCCGGCCTCCACCAGCTTCATCTGTCCTCCGCTTAGGTGGGTTGCTGGCCTGTTCCACATGTGGTCGAGGTTGAGGAGCTCTAGAAACTTGAAGGCCTTCTCCGTCGCTTTCTCCTCTTCGTTAATCCATGACTTTCTGAAGGGGGCTTTTATGAAGCTTTCGCCGGGGTTTCCCCGGTAGGCTGTGAGTAGATTCTCTAGGACTGTAAGCTTTTGGAAGGGCTGCGGTATCTGGAAGGTTCTGACGAGGCCTTCGTCATATACCTTGTGGGGTGGCCATCCGGTTATCTCCTTGCCCATAAACCAGACTCTTCCTCTGTCTGGCTTGTAGAATCCAGTGACGCAGTTTATGAGGGTGGTCTTGCCGCTCCCGTTGGGGCCAATGAGCATAGTCATCAGTCCCTTTTTGACACTTACGTTGACGTCGTCTAGGGCGACCAAGCCTCCGAAGGTTTTTCTCACGCCTTTGACGGCGAGGACATCTTCCATAACTATCACACAAAAAAGAGGGGAGATAGATGGGTCTATAGCCATGTTACGGAGTCCGTCAGGGTAACCCATAGACCTATGGGCACCCAGTCATACTTTCCAGCTTCTATTTCCTCGATCATCCATATGTCGTAGTCGCCTTGTTTTCTGTCTCCAGCCTCATCGAGCTGGACCCAGCCTGAAGCACCGAACATTGTGCTCGCGACATCGGGTAGAATTGCCTTAACAGCCTCAGGATCGTACTTGTCTACGGTCAAGAGGGACATGGCGTACGTCCAAACTATATCGTAGACCGCATAGGAATAGGATTCTGGCTCCCTTCCCAACACAGCCATACCGTTTGCACGAACCATCTCCCACTTGGGGGAATGGGTTGGGGCGAACATCGTGCACGGATACTCGACCGCCATGGCAAAATCTCGCACCGTCGGGTCTTCAAGCATTGCCCCGCTTCCAAAGGTCCCGTCGCTTCCGTACCACTTAACCGTCCAGAGAACATCGTATGCGCTAGCCGCTGTGAAGAAGGCGTTGACCTCTTCAAACGATATGTGCCAGACGGCTACGTTTTCCGCTCCATACGCTGCTACCGCGCTCTCGACTTTACTGGCCAGATCAGCTGCCTCAGCCGTGAATTCCTTTACTTCGGGAGCGTATCTTATACCCTCGAGGAAGGTGCCCCCTATCTCTGTAAATCTCTTTTTTCCGGCTTCTTCTAGTCCAACTCCCCAAGGGTCGTTTCTTGTCACTGGAATCACATACTTCTTTCCGTCGTCGTACATTATCCTGGCCACTGCAACACCTTGTCCCCCGGGGGCTGCGTCGGTGGGGCAGAACCTGAAGATGTAGTCATCGGGTATGGCGAGGTCTGGCGCGGTTGAGGACTGGCTTACCGCCAATATCTTATTGGCGTCGCAATACCCCTTAATCGCTCGAACCTCTCCACTGCTTAACGGACCTATAAGAAGCTTTATGCCCCTCGCCGCGAAGCTTTCAGTCTTCTCTAAGGCAAGCGCAGGCTTCGTTTGGGTGTCTTCAATGACAATTTTGATAGTCCATTTGGCTCCAGATGCCTTGAGAAACTCGTTCACTTGCTTAGCCGCAAATTCTGCTGCGACTGCTTCATTCTCACCAAAGGTGGCCAAGTCTCCGGTCATGGACCCGAGAAAACCAAGCAGGACTTCACCGGTTAATCCCGGAGCTGCGGCGGTCACCGTCACTGTCGGACCAGCCACCGTTTCTTTCACTGTTACTGTTGCTCCGGGCGCTGTCACCGTTGCACCGGGCACCTCAACTCTTTCTGCTGGTTTGCCGAGCCAGCCGACGCCTGCTCCAAGCAGCAAACCCACTATCAAGGCAACAACTAGGTACGTCTTCCAAGGTTGACCCAAAACGCATCTCTCCACAAGATATTTTTAGTGTTTTCTCTTTTCTTAACCATAACCATATTTTCATATTCTCCTTAAAAGAATTACGATTCGGTACATATTTTATATACTTTATTTATAAGAAACGGACAGTGATTGTTCATGAAAAGGCGACGTTTTTGATAAAGGTTTGGAGCAGGCTGACCGACTTTGGACCCTATTTTCTTGGGTTATAACTTTAAGAGTAAACCTTAATTTATTCATACACTATTTTAATAAAGGCATATGATTGATCCCATACTATTAAGCAGAGCAATCATTTTCAGCAGCCTTCTCACCCTTTTGAGTATAGGCCTTACCCTCACTTATCTTACCACCAAGGTTCCTAACTTTGCCCATGCAACCTTTGCAGCGGTGGGAGCGTACGTCACCTTAACAGTGGTTAGGCTGTGGGAGGGAAACCCATACCATTTTCTCTTCTTAGCCTTCACAATTGGTGGGACGATCGCGCTAGCTCAGTTTGTAATAATCTTTAGGCCCCTCCTGCGAAGAGGTGCCACAATTATTGGGCTGATGATAACCACGCTCGCCATCGAATTCATACTGCTGGCCGTACTGAACATCTACGCCGACTATCTGTCAACTCAACTGAAGTGGCGCTCAAGATACTTCCTACTTACACCTTACGATTTCCAGATTGGCGAGTATCGAGGCCTCTTGATTGTTGCTCCAACACTGGCGGCGATTGCTGTCACGTTGCTGTATTTAGTTCTAACCAGAACGAAGTTCGGAGTTGCGATGAGAGCAGCCATTGAGGATTCATCTCTAGCGAGCGTGGTGGGCATAAACGTCCACCTAGTGTATTCCGTCTCATGGTTCTTAGCGGGAGGGCTAGCGGGGATTTCAGGAGGCCTTCTTCCCCTCTGGTTTCCAGGCAACCCAGACATAGGCGGATACCTGATAGTAAGTACATTTGCAGCAAGCATAGTTGGGGGACTCTTAAGTATCTACGCTGCCGTGTTGGGGGGCTTCTTGATTGGGCTTGCCGAAATACTCGGAACCAGCTATCTGGCCTCTTGGCTCGGCGCGTGGGTAATACCCTATAGACCTCTGATCCCTCTAGTCGCGATTGCTATTACTCTCCTCTTAGCTCCAAAGGGGCTCGTTGGGGTCGATTGGCGAGGCATAATGATGTCAGTGCGGAAGTCAGCTTCTCAACATACCGTTAGAGTGAAAAGTAAGGTTTCACAATCTACCTACGAATAGTCCTTTCAATCCTCTCTTTTCGATAAAGAAGCAGCTCGATCTGAACTGGCCATTTTCTCAAGCTTCTTGTAGCCTAACGTAGACGTAGGCTTCTCCCGTATAAGGCCCTCCGGCCTATACATCTGTATCAATATCAACATTACTCCCAGAAGCAGGTAGTCGAGCCAAACAACACTAAAGGGAACAAAAGGAGCCAGCTGTACTTTATAATAGTCTATAAACCTCCTAAGAGCCACGAAGGCGAACGCCCCTAGTACAACGCCCACGTTGTTAGCGGCACCTCCCAAGATCACCATGACCCAAGGCCAGAACGTCCACGACACCCTCTGGTACATCGTACTTATTACTCCCATACTCTTAATTGCGTCCAGCGCACCGCCGAGGGAACCGATGATCGAAGCTATTATAATGGTCTTCATCCTAATGCGAGTAACGTCTTTACCAAGCGACTCCGCCACATCCTCATTATCCCTAATCGCCCTTAGCATCCTACCCAACGGAGTTCTTACCAATCGCTCGAGGTAATAGAGCAACACGAGACATATACCAACTACGACTATCGCTATTACCGCATATCTGAGTTCTCCAGCCCACCCAAAGGGATCAGGCACTATAACACCGATGTTTCCTTTGGCGATTGGAGTATAGTTATAGCCTATAACTCCGATGGCCTCCCCCATCGCGAGCAACACTATGGCCAAGTAGTCCTCACGAAGCCTTATGGCTGGGTAGCAAGCAATGAAACCCAAAACCGCACCGACGACTCCAGCAACCACTAAAGTAGCGAAAAAAATGGCTAGACCGACCGCTGGATCTTTCTGAAGCACCTGGTTCACTTCCGTAACTATTGCCGTATTGTCCGCGATGTAGTCTAAGCCGGGACCTAATCCGAAGAGCCAAGCTATCATCCTACCAGGAAAGGAGGCAACAACGAAGGCGCCTCCAGCCACAGCCAGCACTTTCCCGAAGTTGGGAACCCCGGCATAGCCGTACTCTAGGTTGAGGCTGAGCGCTACTATGAGATAGATGGCAAAGAAAATGGCGAAGTCTCTCACAAATATTATTGTTTCAGGTGGCACCTCCACCGACCTTCACCTTCCTGCTTCGCGGCACACTAGCAAACTATCATTAAGAAAGATACCAAGTCTATTATAAATGTAACCCAACCACAAATCATTCTAGGTGAAACTGGTAAGAGTTAATGTCTTACATATAGCTGTGTATCAGTCCTTTGAGCCCTTCTGGAGGAAGACTCAGTCCTCGACGAGGCGACTCATCGCCCCGAGGCATGCGTTTCATTGACACGCTGGTCTTTGATGACGCGGAGCTGGTGTTGATGGCTCTGTTTTTTCAAGAAATAGACTGCTCCAGCTAATACTGCTATTCCTGCTATTACTATTGCCCAGAACCACCACCGCATCCAGAAAGGAACCTCTACTGGGATTTTAGGACCCCATGTAGGACTCCAAGGGCTCATAAGGGGATAACGGTCTCGATTATCTGCGTGAATAATGTATGGTACGTCCCATACACATGAATCATCCCGCTCCGTAGCACGTGGATATTTATCCTCATAGTCGCTCCAGTAGTTTCCGCCAGAAGGATAGCCGTCATCCCAAAAGTTGATATAGACAGACGGATGGATATACGCCTGCTGGGTGTTTTCCACGAAGTTATTGTGGTAAATAATGTTGTTATGAGAATTAGTGAGCACGATGCCATAGTGGTTGTTTGTTATGTCATTTCCATAAATAGTGTTATTTGAAGACCCCCAGAGCGAGATGCCATAGAAGTTGTTTGTCATGTTGTTTCCAGATATGCTGTTGTTGTTTGAAGACGAAAAGAGCTGGAGACCGACATTAGCAATATGTTTGAAGCCGTTCTTTGTTATGTCGTTTCCGCAAATGCTGTTGCCTGAAGAGTGTTCGAGGTGGATACCATAGTAGTTGTTTGCTGTTATTTTGTTTTCAGAAACGCTATTGCTTGAAGAGTATCCGAGGTAGATGCCATAGTTGAGGTTTGCTGTTACGTCGTTTCTATAAATACTGTTACTTGAAGAATCAAAGAGCCAGATGCCAACCTTGTTGTTTGTTATCTTGTTTCCATAAATGCTATTGCTTGAGGACGTATTCAGCCAGACGCCAAAAAAGAATTCTTTGATTTCCATATTCTTGATTGTCACGTTGCTTCTTCCCGTCAAGTCTATTCCTTTTGAATACCAGGCTCCTGTTCCTTGAAGGTTGTAGCCAGCCCCATCAACCGCAATGTTATCTCTCTCAACAACAATCATGTCATAAATATTGTCGGTGAAGGTGTAGACGTTTCCATTTCGTTGAACCGGCGCTGTTGGAGGGTCGACTGACCCATCCGACCTAATATGAATTGTCCCCCGTGCTACGACTGGTCTTACTAACCCCATAACCACTGCTGTTGACAAAAGCACTAACACAAAAGCTAACGGAACAAACTTCTTCACATTCAATCAGAACACTATTTTGCATGTTCCTATAATTAAGCTATACGAAAGATTGTCCCAAATGTCATTACATATGGTTGTAAGGATTAAAAATTGCTGTAGGCAGAAAAGAAAAAGAAGCGGTGCCTAGCCGTCTTTTGAAATGTGTTTTTCGCCAGTTCCGTTGGGAAAAGCTGATTCTGATGGTGTTTAACGCGTCAGATGCTACTAGTATTCGGTTAGGGCTTGTTGTTCCCAGGTTTCCCCCTTCTTGAGTTTTTCCCAATCCTCCGATCGCACAAAACCACCCACCTGCTCCTTGATCTTCTTGGCAAGTTTGGGTCCAATAAGGGGTAGCCTAGTTAGGTTTTCGAGAGAGGTCCTTTTCAGGTCCCCTAGGGACTTTAGTCCGGCGTCGTGGAGGATGCGCGCCCTAACTCTGCCGATTCCCTTCAGCCTAACCAGCGGCAGCAGTTCAGCCTTCACTCCCTTCTCGACGCGCTCCATAAGCCCAGCGAGGTGATGGAGGAGGTCCTTGTGACCGAAAAGAGCGGCTAACTCGTGCGAGGCATACAGGAGCCATCGCGCGGTTTCAATCAGCCTATACAAGTCGCCGGGTTGAACCTGGAATTTCTCGATGGTCTCGTCTTCAGACGTCTCCTCTATCCACGCGTCCAGCACCCACGCCAGTTTGGCTTCTCCCAGAAACTCCTCATAGGCAATGCGGTCCTCCCACTCATCGGGCACATCAAACATGAACTCTTCTCGGTGTTCGTCCACAAAAAGGGCAAGCTCGTCCATTTCTCTTGAGTAGGGGCGAAGCTTCGGAAACATGTCGGGAGTGTGGGCGATCATGTGGAGAAAGCTGATGTCGGTGAGCCGGTCCGCTCGGCTTAGGAGAGCGTCCCGAATCATGACAGCGGAAACCGGGTCAATATAGAGCTCGGAAACCCTGCGTCCAAACTTCGTGGCGTAAACGTTTTCGCCGCTCACCTCGATCATCTTCTCATCGTAAAGGAAGCTCAGAATTCTGGTGATGACCCCCTTGATGGCGCTCGGGTCGTACTGATGCGCATAAAAGGTTTTTCCGAAGAAGTCGTAGATTCCCTGTTCGGTGTGGGCGAAGTCGGCGGCGATGGTGGCCAGAACGTGGGATCGAAGGATGCGCTCCACCGCTAGCTTTGACCATATTCTCTCGGGCTCAGCAAAAACGTAGCTTTCCATCAGATAGTCGCGCTCATCCTCGGTTTTGGAGATGAGAAGGGCTTCACCGATCTTGTCGTAGCGAGGCCTTCCAGCTCTCCCAGCCATTTGTTTATACTCCAGCACGGTGATGGGGTAATAGCCATACCCGGGCTCATACCTCCTATAGTCGTGGATGATCACCATTCTGGCCGGGAGGTTTACCCCAAAAGCTAGGGTGGGTGTGGCGGTCAACACCTTGACTTTGCCTTCTCGAAAAGCGTCCTCGATGACCCTTCGGTGGGCGCCACCTAACCCAGCGTGATGAAAGGCGGATCCTTGCCGAATGAGCTCGGCTAAGAGCTCGCTTATTCTCGTCCGCTCACCTGTGGTTAGAACTTCTTCGGCGATTCTTGTTAACGAGCGCTTCATGGGCTTGGATAGCAGCGTTGTCACTTCCGTTGCCGCTTTTTTGGCCAAGCTCACCGAGTTCTTCCTCGTCGACGCAAAAATGAGCGCTTGCCCGCCAGAGCGTATGATGTGTAACGCGAGGTTTATTGCCGGGTTTTTAGACATCTTCTCTATCTTCAGGGCACCTCCGTCCTTGAAGTGAACCTCCTTCTGGAGGAGCACGCCCTCCCTCAGCACGACTGGCCTCCACTCAGTCGTAACCGAGCTAGCCTTCAACCACTCAGCCGCCTCCTCAGCATTTTTCACCGTAGCGCTCAAGGCTAGAAGTTGGGCGTCTGGGTTGACCTGCATAAGCCGGGCGAGCACCACCTCAAGCGTGGGTCCCCGCTCAGCGTCGTTAAGCAAGTGCACCTCGTCCGCGACGATGAGGGAGATTTCGTCCATCCAACGCGTTCTGTGCCTCAACAACGAGTCGCATTTCTCATTGGTGGTGATGATGATGTCGTATCTCTCGAGCCATGGGTCACTGCTGTCGTAGTCGCCAGTACTGATGCCCACGGTGATGCGTCTTCCGTTCCTTTTCCTGATAGTGGTGTATTTTTTGAACTCTTGGTATTTTTCGCTGGCTAGGGCTCGTAAAGGGGTCAGGTAAAGGACCTTTCCATCCCTTTCTAGGATGTGTTTGAGGGCGCAGAGCTCGGCGATGAGGGTCTTGCCCGAAGCGGTGGGGCTCGCTAAAATAAGGTTTCTCCCTTCTAGGGCTCCGGCTCGTATGGCTTCCTCTTGCGGAGGATAGAGCTCACTGATTCCCGAATTAACGACAACTTCTTTTACGGATTTGGGTATCGGCAGTTCTTCAACTTTCAATGTGTGTTCCCTAGCTGGGTCTTCTTGAGACAGCCTCCTCGAGTGGAGACAGCCCCCGCAAACCCTCATTTTTTCCTATTCATTAACAAGTTTGGACGCCGTTTAAGTTTTTGCTCATCCCTTTTCAAGCTAGGTTATGGGCCGTATCCGGTTATGCTGACAGCGTCATACTAGCCACTTACGTATTCATCTGCCGAGGAAATTCGAGATAAGCTTGCGAGATATGGCAGCTCGTAATATTCTTGAAGAGCGAGGATGCAAGCTGATATTAAAATATGGTTGGAAGGTGGGAGGAAAACTATGATCTTTGCGGCGTGATCGAGGCTTAAGCTACTTACTTTAGCGCGTGTATCGTTTCTTGAGTGTTTAACTATCCATTCATATAACTATAATTCTTTAGCGCGCACTATGGTGTAATCCTGTGGCAAATTACAAGTCCATCAATTTTACCAATTTGAGTTAAGAAAATCACTCACTGGAGCGCGCTAGCGTATAAATCCCAGCGTTAAACCCCTCACTATATACTTCTGAATAATTATCGCGATGAGAATCACTGGAACTGCTATTACCGTAGCTGCCGCTGACAGGGGGCCCCATGAGATGCCATACTGGTTTGAGAAATATGCAGCAAATACCGTCAATGGCATAGTAGACTCGCTCGGTGTCAGTAAAAGAGGTATCAAGAATTCAGGCCAAGAAAATAAGAACGCGAAAGTCGCCGCGGTTGCTAGCCCAGTAGCTAAAACCTCGCCCCTTTTGTTGTAGACGCCTACACGGACGCCTGTTGTACCTAAGTCTATCCCTATGAGGGTTACCATAGGAAAACCGATTAACAAGAAAGAAAAATTATAAGCCTATCGTTGAGAAAACTTTACTCTCCCGTTAAGAAGTGTTCACCCCAGTATGATACAGCTTCTTTAAGTTCAGGGTGATCTCCGGCGTATATTTCTAGCGGAATGTTTTTCATCGTTGCCTCGATTGCTTGCTTCATCGCTCTGGCACCAGCCCTCGTACCCCCCGGATGACCATGAATGCCTCCACCAGCGTTTATAACGAGATCTGTACCTAAGGTTTCAATGTTGAAGGGGACGAGTGCAGGATGAACCCCACCAGAGGCTACGGGCATGGTCGGCTTTAAATTACACCAATCGTTTCTAAGGGAGTTGTATATTGTCTTTAGCTCCTCGATTTTACCCGGTTTCTCCATCTTTCCCGCAGCGGTTCCGGCATGCAGTTGATCTCCTCCCGCTAACCTCACGAGCTTAGCTAGAACCAGCATGTGAATCCCGTGTTGACGGTTACGTGTCATGGCTGCATGCATGCACCTATGCACATGAATGGGAACTTTGACCGACGGATCTTCAGCAAGACTCCTCAATGCTGATAAACCCGTGCATAAGAAGTCGACCATGATACAGTTCCCGCCTTGAGCTAGAGCGGAATCCACATACTTAAGCATCTTGTCGTAGTCTGCAGTTATGTTAAGGGCATATAATGTTCTTCTTCCCGTCTCCTCCTCAACTTTGTCTAAGGCTTCCATGACATTGGTTAAACGATCCTCTAGAGGGCAAAACTTCTGGTTTGTTAAGGTTTCATCATCCTTTATGAAGTCTGCGCCACCCATGGCTGCTTCATACGCTACTTTGGCTGTTTCATGCGGATTTTGACCAACTTTAGGCTTAATTATTG
>Ga0315312_1001060_pt1 | contig 23923 bp, 20 predicted proteins | sample TDP7_MG_FD_203629 | JGI IMG/M metagenome (GOLD analysis project Ga0315312, IMG submission 203629) | Freshwater sediment microbial communities from Lake Towuti, South Sulawesi, Indonesia - TDP7 | ecosystem: Environmental > Aquatic > Freshwater > Lake > Sediment | place: Indonesia: South Sulawesi... | reverse complement strand
TCGCTGTCCACAACCACGATTGTACTCCATATTTCATGGTAAAAACTTGTCAGCGTTTGATATTTAAATATAGCGGAGGAAGCGTCGTTTCTTATGTAAGGTATGTGGCAAACGCTTCACCGTCGACGATGGCTTTTTGCGGATGTGGTACAGCAAGCAAGCGCACGGTTACCAAAGCTGTCGATTTGTACCACGCTGGGCTCTCATGTAGGCAGGTCGCCAACCATTTCGATTGCCACGAGCGAGAACACCCCTCTAAAACCTCGTCTGGGGGTGGGTTTACAAGTTTGCGCGCTTGGTCAAGCGCTTCCTCGCGAGGCTCATACCTAAGCTCTCCGAGCGCTGGCAGGCCGATGAGATGTGACTTTACAGGCCAGTAACTCTCCTTCTTACAGTATCTATGAGGACCGCAATGAACACAAGTAGTCCTTGCACAAATTCATAGAAGAATCCGCTAACTCCTCCTGCTCTAACAACAATGACTATAAGTTGAACCAAGTAGGCTCCGGCAACGACATTGATAAGATTGCCTCTCCCACCTGTTAAACTAACCCCAGATATCACCGGAGCCGCGATTGCGGGCATAAGCCACTCTACGGAAAATCTAGGTGATACAAACGCCATTCTAGTTGAAAGAACATACCCCGCCAATGCTGCAAAAAATCCAGAAATAATGAATGCAATGACCCTAATTCTATCGACGGGAATTCCCATCGCTTTGGCCGCTTCCCTATTCCCTCCAACTAGGTACAGTCTATTACCAGTCACCGTACGCCTAGCAAAAAATACTGCACCGATAACAACTATGATAAAGAACAAGATGAGCACTTGAATTGGACCTATAAATACCGTCCCCAGCCAACTCCATGCTTCTGGGAACCCAGCCCTCGCCATGCCACCTGTGGCAACCAGGACAATTCCTGACAACATCCACCACATCGCAACCGTTTGAACTAATGACGGAACCCTAAGTTTTGTAATCAGCAATCCGTTAATAAATCCCACTCCAGCTCCAACTAAAAGCGTCAATAAGATGGCAGCGAGTACCGGAAAACCTAGTTCCATCGCGTACATTCCTATCATAGGCCCAAACGCTGCCACGGAAACCATGGAAAGATCAATTTCCCCGATCAACATAACAAACGTCATACCAATAGCAAGAAGGCCTACTGTTGTTCCTTGGATCAGTATATTTACAAAGGTTACGGGGCTGAGGAGCAAGGGAATAAAAAGACCTATAGCAAGGTAAATCCCTATGAATATGAACCATGTATAGTACTTAATAATTAACTTAGCCCAAGCAGCCCCTAACGGATATCTCGCCAATTTCAAGAACCTTGCCCCCCCACGAATATTGCGTCGCTTCGCGCACTATAGTTTCAGTAACCCAAAATCAAAAAGAAAAAGGGGAAGTATGATGGCTACTTCGCTAACCATTTTTCGTATTCGTCTATGAGTTCCCTGCACCATGCTGGTTCTGTTCCTTTAGCTACAAATGTAACGTCTTGAACTGGGTCTTTACCGGCCCACTTGGTAATCTTGTTTCCCCACAGATCCCATGTATTAACGTTGTACCTATCGACACGAGGGCTTGGCGTTCTGCCTATAGGAGTCTCGGAATACGGAACTTTGTCTATTTTCATAACCAGTTCCTTGCCACCCCAATAAGTGCCTTCGGGTTGGTCAACCCACAATGGTAGTGGAATTTCGGGCATTTTGTACGGTGGATACTCATACGATGGATCCTTCAAAATCCAATCTTTTGCTATCTTCCATAGTGAAGTGAATATGCTATCAGGGGTTTGCGGGTAGATCAAGTCGTTATACCCATGCCTGAGCCACATGTACGTCGATGGTTTTCCGTCGATACTGGCTATGAATACATGCTTTGGATCTTCTGCGTAGTATAGTTTGCCATATTTTTCTAATGCAGCGAGAGCACCCAAGAGGTAGGGGCCATCGCTTCCTGCAAGTAATGCAACAACATCCCTTCCAGGCGCCCCAATACAGGCGTCTACAACATCTGCCCATCCCTCAGGCGTTAGACCGCCTATGATTTCCAAAAAGTTGATTTCGGGATGATTTTCCTTAATCCATCTGAATCCTTTGCATCTTTCAAGCCAGCCACTTAGAGCTAGATCTCCATTAAGGGAGATCACAGTTTTACCCTCTGTTGTGCCGTATACTTTCTGTATGTACTTAACTGCTTCCTGAGCCATCAGTGTTGCTGCCTCTAAGTCGTTGAAATGTACGCAGAAACGACCCTTCCCAGTTATATAGTCTTTACATATAACTACGGGACAATGGTATTCCTCTTCGGCTGTTCTCACAGCCTTATTTATGCCCTCCATGCTAGTAGGATAGACGAACAATATATCGGCCATTTGTGCATATGAGATTAGTTGGTCGGATTGCAATGTGTCTGATCCCTCAGCAGTGGCAAAGTTGAATTTCCAACCATCAGCTTCTACTGCCCTCTTTAGATACTCCTTGCAAGTTACCCACCAATATTCACCAGTATATGGCATTAAAAGCCACACGGTCTTTCCATACTTCAATTGCGGAATCGTAGGAGTCACAAGCTGGGTTACGGTTTCCGTTACGCGAGGCGCTGTCACCGTTACACCAGGCGCTGTCACCGTTACACCGGGCACTTCAACCCTTTCTGGTGGTTTACCGAGCCAAGCGGCGGCTCCGCCAACGGCAAGGCCCGCCACTAAAGCTCCCACGGTCTTCAGGTAATCTCTCCTACCCTCCTCCGGAGGGTCTAAGCGTTTGATGTTGCCTTTACTCTCATCAGATTTTCTTCCCATATTTTCCATCTCTTTTAAAAACCAAAATAGTGTTATTGATTGTCTCTATTTATATAATTTTCGGGTAAAAAACGACATTTATAAATCAGTTTGATCCAAATTTTGCAGAAGAATTATAGGTGATAATTATGAAAGCAATGGAGAGAAGGCTACCTCAAGATAGGAGAGTGGGCATGTGAAGAGCTACGACGTGGTACTTCTTCATCCTCCAGCAACACTGAAGCAAGAGGAGAACACAGTACAATACCCCATCATGCCGATGGGTGAGTTCGCTCTGGCGTCAGAACTGCACAGAAACAACCTCAGCGTAAAATTCACTAATCTCAGCCTTGAACAAATGCTCTCCCCGTCTTATGATGTAGAGAAATACATCCGTTCAATTCAATCGAAAGTCTTTGCAATTGACCTCCATTGGGCTGTTCACTCAGAAGGAGCAATAAACGTTGCGAATCTCTCCAAGAAATATCATCCCAACAGCCTCGTTGTCCTAGGCGGGTTCACCGCTACGTGGTTTTGCAATGAGATTCTTCTCAAGTACGCATCCATAGATGCAATCATCTTGGGGGAAGCAGAATTTTCTTTTGTCCAACTGGCAAGAAAGATTATTGAAGGAAAAAACTGGCAAGATGTTCCAGGCATTGCTTACCGAAGTCGTGAATTGGTAAAGCATAACCCGATTCCGAAGCCTAACGAGAATCTCGATAATTTAGATCTTACGAATCTACAAGCACTAGATAATTGGAAAAGCTACCTGAAAATCTCCCAATCAGGATATCTCAAGGACATGCGCCCCCGCTTTTGGCTCAACATTGCAAGAGGATGCCCGTACGATTGCGTTCACTGCGGAGGAGGCAGAAATGCCTATAGATTACTCACAGGTCGAGAAAACATTGCATTTAGATCGCCGGAGAGAGTTGCAGAAGACATCGAGAAGCTGTCTCACCTTGGTGTTCAACAAATCTCGCTTAGCCACGATCCTGAAATAGCTACGGAGAAGTATCAGACACAACTGTTCAACGAGATAAAAAAGAGGAATCTCGATATCTGTATATACTATGAAAGCTTTCGAGTACCTTCACACTCATTCCTAGAGAAAATGAAACGCATCTCCTATGAAACAACAGTGGCGATCTCGCCAGACTCGCCTTCCGACGAAGTGAGGATACATGCTGGTCGAGGATTCACGAACTCCCAAATGATGAACGCGATCGAAGACTGTGAAGACCTCGGTGTAAAAGCGGATATCTACTACATGGTGGGTCTTCCGGAAGAAACCGCGGATTTTCTTCCCATGTTCAAGAATGTTCTCGCGAAACTGTCAGACAAAATCTGGGCCATCGTCTTTCCTCCTTTTCCTTACGTGATCGACCCGAATTGTCCTATGGCCACCCGACCTGAAGAATATGGCGTCAAGCTCTTCTTTAAAACTTTTGACGACTACAAATCCATGTCATTGAGCTCCGATGCACTTGGACGCATCGGCCACGAAACTAGGTTTCTCACAAGAGACAAGATATGGGAGCTTACGGTTAAAGCCAACGAGTGCACCAAAATGATGCCTCTTCCACCGATGCGCCGCCCCGTCCTATATCGGTTTTTTTGTTAACTCCGAAACAGTGCGCAACATAAAACCTCCACTTCCACTATGCTTGGCCATCGCATGTTTCAAGACCGAGACGCATCGATGACCATCATGTGGATTAACCCCACTACATTCAAGCCCTGCCATTCTTGTTCAATAACTGTGGTATAGACGACTCGTAGGGTTCTAGGGAAGCCCCGTAATCGATTGAACTTAACATACGAAGATAGTGCAACTTCAACACATCACGAGTTTGCTAGTAACCCAATCAACATCAGATCAACTCACTGACGCGAGTGCTTGAATAGGCGCCAATTTCGGAACCAGTTCTAGCAACAAAAACGCTTTGAAACCCCACGGGCCCGCCAACCACAGCGAGCGGATTCGATACTTTAGTAGAGTCGTATTTGTTTTTGAAAAATCACACCGGAATACTTTGTAACTTTCTGAGCGCTTCTTTGGCCCTCCCAGGAATAATGCATATAATGCTGGCAAAAGCCGTAGGGGCTCCAAAAGTAATCGCCTGTGACATTGAACCGCTTAACTAAGGCAAAGGAGTTTGGGGCAGACTTCACCATTAACTCTTCAAAAGAGAACCTAGTCGAGAGAGTTAGGGAGTTCACCAATGATCATGGGTCAGACCTTACAATAGTTGTGGTTAGCTCACCAAAAGCTCAACAAGATAGTACGTTAACCCTTGACACCTATGTTGCTATGAGAAGGTTTATGATCGGCTGCTCCATATCTCGTTGGCGTTGAGGTTGTCAGTCACGTTTCGATCAAGGTCTAGGATAAAACTCCCGTTAGCTAGAATTAACCACCTTAATGGTTTTCTTCTTTGGCGGAAGTGATGTTCAGCTTTTAATAAATTTAGGGTTATCCACTTTAGGTTGATCTTCCTCCTCAGTCACTAGTTTTGCGAAGACTTTCTGCCTTATCACCTCGTAGTCGTGTCCAGCATCATGTATGCATCCCTTGCCTCAGCTATCACGGTAACCTTAATTGTATCGCCGGGATAGGCTTGGACTGTGGCTTTGACCTCTACATCGATTTCGTGCGTGCATGCATGCCTCTCAATTTAAGTTTTTCCCAAGAATTCTCCGAACCGCACAAAAACCTGAGGAAATCGCATCGAAACCCTAGAGATGCGAAAGGCTTAATAAACGAAATCGTGAGAGATTATAGCGCGTGTGCACGCACGAGTTGAAATTATGAAAGGAAAATCCAAACAGAGCAATGTCAAGGACTTGGATCCACCGGAGGAGGAAAGGAGGGACTATCTGAAGACTGTTGGTGCCCTTGTGGCTGGCCTTGCTGTTGGTGGAGCTGCAGGCTGGCTCAGCAAACCAGCAGAGAGGGTTGAGGTGCCTGGTGCAACGGTTACAGCACCTGGCGTTACTGTTACAGCGCCCGGTGCAACTGTGACAGTGCCTGGTCCAACGGTGACGGTTACGCCTACGCCAGCACCAGGGCTGGCTGAGCTAAGACGCGAACTGGCACAAAAATACGCAAATGCTAAGCCTGGAGAAAAATTCTTGGTGGGGTATGTCACTTGGACACTGGCCCAAGAGGCACCAAAGTACGATTATCAGGCTTCTGATCAAGCGGCGAAGCAGCTTGGCCTAGACTTCAGAGGAATAGAGATTGGAACTGAGGCTCTAAAGGCTGTTGAAGCGACAGACTCACTGATCGCCGCTGGTGCAAAGGGAATCTCCTATTGGGCTCCGGCCATCGCAGCTATGGAGGAGATCGTTAGAATCTGTGAAGAAAATAAAGTGTTCGCATCAACCGCCTGGTGCAGAGACCCGAAGCTCCTACCAGGAGACAGGGGACCATATTGGTTCCACGAGTTCAGCACTATGTCTGATGAAATGAGCTTCCACGACATGAACTTGCTCTTCGAGAAAATGAGGAAATATGATAAGACGAAGGTTCTGCATGTTCAGTCTTCTAAGACGATCGCACCGGACTCAACTGCCCTCATTAACCAAGGAATCGGAATAGCCTGGCAGAGATATCCGGAGATAGAATTACTAGGCCATTATTGGGGTGAGTGGGCATACCCAGGCGGCAGGAAAGCAGGCGAGGACGCCCTTGCTGTCAGAACTGACTATGAGGCTGTGTGGGGTCATAATGACGACCAGGCAATGGGCACCGCCTCTGTCTTCGAGGAGAGGGGAATCGACATAGGCCCCTTCGCAGCCGCAAGAGATGCAATAGTTGCCTGCGTTACTAGAGTGGTTGAGGGAACATGGTTTGTAACATCTCTAACCGAATTCCAGTATTTCGGTGGAAAGCGTGTTACAGCCATTTACGATGCCGCGACCGGGTACTCATATCCACTGAGAGATGAGATGGTTCAGTCTCCGTGGGTGACGACAGTCTTAAACATGACGGATCCTAAGATCAAGGCCGAGAATGAAGAGCTAATAAGGAATTCGGGCTTAGGATGGCATAGGAACTTTGTAGTAGCTGACGCTTCTAAGCTCCTAGACTTCCTGAAAATCAGCGAAGTGTACCCTGCACAGGAGTATCCATACAACTTTAGGCTGATGTCCCTCGGCAAGTGCAAGGAACTCGGCCTTACATATGACAGACATGGAGGATTCTATCTAACCGCAAACGACTTCTACAATATACCATTAATGACGAGACTTAAGGTTACGGATGATAGGACTGCTGGCACGAACTTAGAGGAATTCAGAAAACAGTTCGCATTGACCATGGAACACTTCCTAGACTTCAGCGTTGACACCTATGAAGACCTCATGAAGAAGATTGCCACGGCTCAGACTGCTGGGCTGAAGCTTGATCCGATCTGGGGAGGACCAGAGGCACTGTAAAAACACAAATATACGCACAAATTTTTATTCCCTTTTTTTATATTAAAAAACACAAACTTACACATAAAGTTTTTATTCCTTTTTCTATATAATGCGCGTGCGGGGCGTTTGATGAGTTCTAGTGATTCACCTACACTTGAAGTGAGAAATGTTTCGAAAACGTTTGATGGCGTCGTAAGGGCTCTCGACGGCGTCAGTATGATGGTTAAGGAAAATGAAATTGTGAGTGTTGTGGGAGAAAACGGAGCTGGTAAATCAACTTTGATGAAGATTCTCGTGGGAATTCACCCTCCGGATGCGGGAGAATTCTATTATGAAGGAGTGAGCGTACCATTTCCAAGAAACCCGAGGGAAGCTCTGAAGAGAGGGGTCTCAATAGTCTATCAAGAGAAGGGGGTAATACCACATCTAAAAGTCTATCAATTCCTCTTCTTAGGTCTAGAAGAGAAGTTCACTAGGCTCGGGCGGCTGCAACTGGAGAGAATTCTTGGTGTTGCGAAAGAAGTTTTAGATGAGTTGGGCGTGAAATGTGACATCACGAGCTATATGTACGAGCTACCGCTCTCAATGCAGAAAATGGTCGAGATAGTGAGAGCGATCCTGGCCATCAGATTAGAGCATGGAGGAGCTGGCGCTGATGGGGTAACCCCAATCATAATTCTGGATGAGCCTACGGCTCCATTATCCCTTGAGGAAAGAGACGAGTTATTTAGCCACCTGCTCGAACTGAAGAAAACATCATCTTTCATTTTCGTATCACATATAATACCAGAGGTAATGGAGTTCAGCGAAAGAATCTATGTCTTGCGTGATGGAAAGCTCGTCGCCTATCATGATTTATTGAGGGAGAAGGTTACGGAAGAAGAATTATTCAGAGAGATAGTCGGAAGGGAGTCCCATTCTTACCTCTGGTCAAAGTATGTTTACGGAAAGCCGGAGGAGCTTAAAGAAAGATCAATCATTTTATCGGTTAAAAATCTCAGCAAAAAAGGCTACTACCAAGACATATCCTTCCATCTACATAAGGAAGAATGCATTGGATTATTTGGACCAGCTGGCTCTGGTAAGAGCGAGATAGCTAAGACGATCTACGGAATAATAGCTCCCGATAGTGGCACGATCGTTACTAATACTAAGAAAGCCGGATCGAAGGATGAGCCCCATCACAGACTAAGGATGGGTGTTGGATACTTCTCCGGAGAAACTGGGAAAGAGCTCTTTCTATATTGGCCCATAAGGAAAAACATCTCACTCGTTAACATGGAGAAAGTTGCGAAGAAGCCCATTAAAATTGTGTCAATAATAAACTTCAAAGCTGAGAGAAGCTTGGCGGAGAAGGTGATGAAGAAGCTGAGGATTAGGGCGCCAAGCGTCGAGACAGAATGTTATTCGTTGAGTGGAGGCAATAAGCAGAAGGTCTCTGTAGGAAAGTGGCTTGAAAGGAGTCCTGATATACTCATGCTTGAAGACCCAACCATAGGCATCGACGTCGGGTCCAGAGAGGACATATATGAGGTCCTCTTGGAGATGAAGAAGAGCGGTATATCTATGATCCTCGTAAGTGACGATCCAAAGGAGTACGCCATACTATGTGACAGGATAATTTTCATAAAAGATGGGAAGCTTCAGAAAGTATATATAAATGAGGAATTTAGGAAAGTGATGCAGCTATGAGGGACAAAGCTAGAAAGAGATCCGTAGCACTCCCCGTCTTATCGTCGACGCTTAGAATGTTGATGAGGAATCCGGTGTCATGGTTGATAATTGGGCTTATAGCTCTCTTTACAGCGAGATACCCAGAGAGCTTCCTATCAGTCACTAATCTCGAATCCATCCTTAAAGTGTTCGTGGTAACATCGATGTTATCTGTAGGACCAACCCTCGTTGTGCTCATGGGATCGATAGACCTGTCATACATAGGTATATGGATGTTCGGCGGCGCACTGGTTTGGCTTCTCTTCCCACATTTAGGCATGGCCTCCATCTTCATCTACCCGGTCTTCGGCCTAGCTGTAGGTTTCATCAACGGCATAGTTCATAGATATTTCAAGATACCCTCATTTATATTGACCCTCGCTGTGACGGCAATCCTTGCCTTCTCTACCACCGTCATTGCGTACGTCATATACGGCGTATTGACTCTCGCCGTTCCAGAGTATCGATTCCTCACGGGATCGCTGATACCTCATCTTCCGACTACCTTCTTACTGGCATTGCCAGTATTAGCGCTCTCCCTCTTCTTTATGAACTTCATGAAGCTGGGAACCTATTTGTGTGCAATAGGCTCCAACGAGGAAGGCGCTGAGCTTGCTGGGATAAATGTCAAGAAATACAAGGTATTGGGCTTTGCGGTTAGCGGCTTCCTAACAGGCCTCGGATCCATAGCTTTATACTCTTACCTTGGAGCCCGAGCGCCAGTTACCTTAGACTTAAATGACCTGGTTAGGGGATTGGCGGCCATAGTGTTAGGTGGGACCCCGCTCGTTGGCGGCGTCGGAGGACCACATAGAACGCTCTTCGGCGCACTGGCCTACACCTTGATCTATATTGGATTATTCCTAACAGGAATAAATCCAAACCACTTCAAGTTATATATCGGTCTAACACTATTAGGTGCCGTGTGGATAGTCTCCAGAGGGCTTAAGGGCGTACTGATATCGTGAAGAAGGAGTGATGAAAATGGCTGGAATACATTTATCCCGCGAATGGGTGAAAAGGGGCTTAACCACGATAACGCCGATAACGGCGACGATAGTCTTAATAATTGCACTAAGAGCTCTAAATCCCTTCTTCTTGACCACCCATGAAAGCGTTGTAACCCTCGTGTATGGTATGTCCTGGTTCCTGATAGCGGCTTGTGGGCTGACGTCCGTTATACTAATGGGCTCCTTCGACTTCTCAATTCCGAGCGTTCTCAAGCTTTCGGCCATGTTATGCGGAGTCTTCTATCCGCAACTCGGCTTTCTAGTGATTCCCTTAGCCGTCGCGGTAAGCCTCTTCTTCGGATTTATTAACGGAATTCTATTAGCTAAGTTCAACATTCCATCATTCATGGCGACTCTAGCCACCACATGGGTAGCCGAGGGTTTAGCCCAAATACTCTCAGGTGGATATACGCGGATACTGGAGGATCGCGCGTTCTGGGCGATATCGATAACCTTTATACCTGCTAAGTTTGGTTTGCCATCCATATTCTACTGGGCGATCGCTCTATGGACGGTCGGGATAATCATTACTCTAGTTACGCCGTTCGGAAGGGCGGTCTACGGAATCGGGGGAAACCTCACAGGAGCAAGGCTTGCGGGGATCAACATCACTAGGGTCAGAATCCTCGTCTTTATGCTAAGCGCCTTTTATGCGAGCATAGCGGGGATTCTTTACGCTGCGCAGATTCAGGGCGCGCATATGCAGATCGGTGTGCTAGACACCATCCCGTTATTCGCGAGCGTGGTAGTTGGAGGGACTGCTCTTACAGGAGGGGTCGGAGGCATTTATAGAACTCTACTCGGCGTAATCATAATCCGCTGGCTTGACTCGGGAATGAGCATGATTGCAATAGACAACAACATAAGAATGGTAGTTTTCGGCACTGTCGCTATAATGATGGCCATAGCGACTATCGACCGGAGAAGAATCAAAATAATGAAGTAGTGGCCGTCCCACATCCTAGTCTAATGTTAAGAATCGCTCGCGCTATCCCAACAATTTCTGGGTTGAAAGCGGTAACTCAAACATGTAGTTTTCATTGTCGCAGAATCTTCATTAACTTAGTTTTGCCGGCTCCATTCTCTCCTACAACGCTTACTATTTGTCCCCGTATAGAGTGGGAATTAACTCATCTAAAAAATAGCTAGTTGACACCAAAAACTTTTTTCCTGATTGACGGAATCTAAGAGTGTGATTTTCCATGAAGATGAAAGCGGCGTTCCTTGTTGGAAAGGAACATTTTGAGATAAGAGGGGTTGAAAGGCCGAAATGTGGCTACGGGGAGGTTCTAGTTAGGGTTAAGGCCTGTGCGGTATGCGGCACAGATTTAAGGGTCTTCCATGGTGAGAGGAGGATCGACGTTCCAACCACGGGACATGAGGTATCCGGCGTAATTGAAGAGGTAGGCGAGGGTGTTAAAGAATTATCTGTAGGCGACAGGGTGATAATTGAAACTGTTGTTGGGTGTGGTGAATGTGACGCTTGCAAGAGGGGGGAGGAGAACCGCTGCAGACGTGGGTATAAGGCTATAGGTTTCCAGTATAACGGCGGCTACGCCCAGTTTCTTCTTATACCAAGAGAAGCTGTGAAGCAGGGATGTGTAATCAAGATACCGGACAACATATCTTTTGAGGAAGCCACAATTGTTGAGCCTTTCTCATGTGTAATCAATGGCTGGTCCCCATTCAAGAAGAGAGAGCCAGGTTTCACAACAGCTGTGATAGGGGCCGGGATAATCGGTATGCTCCATGTGGAATACGCTAAACAGCTTGGGTCAAGGGTTATCCTCATCAACCGTACCGCTCCAAGATTAATTCTAGCCCAAAAGATCGGTTTGCCAGCCGACGAATTCGTTGATGGAAGCAGGTATGATCCCATTAAACGGGTTAAGGAGCTCACGGATGGTTTAGGTGCTGATGTCGTAATATGTGCCGCCTCGTCTAAGGATGTTCAGAAGGGGGCTCTGGAGATGGCCGCAGTAGACGCGGACATAAGTTATTTTGCAGGTTTACCAGAGGACGATCCATATACAACGCTTGATACAAATCTAATACATTACAATGAACTTCATGTTCATGGAGCCAACGCCTCAAGTAAGAAACAATATTTGCAAGCGTTGGACCTCATAGCTTCTGGGAAGATCAACGTTAAGAAATTTATAACTCATAAGTTCCCGTTGGAAAAGATTGCTGAAGCCATAAACTCCCTTGAAGATAGAAGTTCAAACGCTATAAAAGTAATAATTGATCCATGGATGTAACATTCAAGTCTCATGGGAAATATACCAGAACTCTCCCAGGTTTTGTTTTGGCTTCACCCTCTTCTGTATCAGCGTATTTAAAGGCCTCAGTCAAATCATCTACTTCATTAACAATAAACTTTCTTGCCGAGATTATTCGTTTGACCTTCTCTTGAAACTCCTTAGACTTTAACAGCTCTAGGACTTTAATGTAATGTTCCATTCTGCTATATATAGAGCCTTTAAAGGTTAACCCTTTATTCACTATCTTGGTTATCTCAATGGGTACTTCCCCCATTGAAATCCCGAGTAAAATGCATTTGCCGCCGGGTTTAAGGAGGTTTATGGCTTCCTTCAGCGCGATTTTATGGGCTTCTCCACCTACAGCCTCAAAGGAAACATCAACCTTCCCATAAAGTTCATTTAGTCTTGCAGTTTCCTTCATTGAGTTAATTGTTAAAGCGAATTCTTTAGCTAAGGAAAGCTTTTCATCTATTACACCGATGAAGTATAATTTTTCCCGTGGGATACCGCCGACGTAGGATGCTATCAGAGTTAAAAAGTAACCCATTGGTCCATCACCTATAACCGCGACCGAATCTGTTATTTCAACACGTGATTCTTCAAACGCGGTTAACGCGATTGTGAGTGGCTCAGTTAATGCTGCAACCTCTAGTCCTATACCTTCCGGAATTGGGAATACGCGTTCTTCTGGGTATAGGAAGAATGTTCTTGCTAACCCATCGGCTGTGGCAGCCATATACCTCGAGTTTTGGCATAAATTCTCCTTGCGGCATTTGCATGTGTAGCATTCTCCGCATGGGATCATTGGGTTAACAACAACTTTAGTCCCAGCCTTTAACCTTGTTGCTTCACCGGCTTCAACTATTTCAGCAACACCTTCATGTAACAGGCACATTGGCAACCTCTTCTCAAGTTTCTCCTGCTCTTTCTTCCCCTTAAAATATAGGATATCGCTCCCACAGATCCCCGCAACAATTGGTTTCAGCAAGAGGTAACCTTCAGGAACAAATTCAATTATTCTTTCTCTTACAACGAACTCGAATGGTTTGATAAGGCAGAACTCTTTCGCGGCAAACTTCATTGCCTAGACCTCCAACACTCAATGAAGATAATTTCAACATATATCCACAAAAACCTTATCTTTTACGTATTGATGGAACAATTCTTCTATAAGCGAACGCTAAAGTTTTTGTCGCGCGCGTTGTCTTATGGCGCTTGATTTAGGTCTTCGGTTTTCTTGGAAGCTTTTTCTTCGCGAATGCAACAGTAAGCGTTATGAGAGCCATGAGCACTAGAATTGTTGCTAATGGAAATTCTGGAATTACAAGCTTAATAAGCCATATATCAGCACTTCCAGCGCCATAAGACGATGTGGAACATGCCACTGCAAAACCCCCATCAGAAGTTTGAACCAAAGCCGAAGGCCTGTCCCGGTCTGTCCCTCCATAGGTTTTGTTCCACTGTGTTGGAGGCGCTTCAGAGAGTATGCTGACCTCTATAGGCGATGTTAATGAGTGAACGCTCTCGCCATGCCCAATATTAAATGCCGCTGTCAGCATAACGGTTAACAGCAGTGCAATTATGATTGCCGAAAACATTATTCTCTTAATGATAAACCTTCTTCTCATCATCATTCTTATTTTTTGCCATTCCTCGAAAGCAGCTTCTCTATGATTTTTCCTCTCTTCAAACTTCATCATAATTGATGCCGGTTCCTATATAATTGCACTACCGTACATTAATACTAATTCAAACTTGATCTTATTTGCTAAAGGGTACTATAGCTAAACTTATCGATGCGCGCGCGGTCAAAAATGTTAATAAGATTTATTGTCTAATACTAAGCGCGCACTAGGGGATCGCACACGTCTAAACGGTTCATGATTCGAAATCCTTTTTTGCTACATAGAGAAGGCGTTCGCAGATCTCATGGAGAAGAGGTTCGAATCAGCAACATTTTGATAGCTAAGATCCTTTCGGAGTCTTTGAAGCCTACCCTCGGGCCGAGAGGGATGAGCAAGTTAATGGTCGATAAGTTTGGAGAGATCGCGGTTACCAGTGATGGGGCCACCATACTTGATAAAATGGATGTCTATCACCCGACCGCCAAGGTCTTTAAGGAAGTCTCGAAAACGGTCGAGAAGACAGTCGGTGACGGCACGAAAACCGTGGTGATACTTGTAGGGGAGCTTTTGAAAAGAGCTGAAGGCCTTATAAGACATAAACTGCACGTGAACACGATAATCCACGGATACAGAATGGCATACGAGATAGCGCTAAGAAATTTGAGGAGAATTTCAAGGCCAGTGAAATTTGAAGATAAAGAGCTTTTGAAGAAAATAGCTGTAACTATGTTAAGCACGAGAAACCTAGGAATGGCGACGGAGCATTTAGCTAATCTTGTGGTCGAGGCCGTTCACGCCGTCGCCGAGCGCAGAAATGGTAGAGTAGTTATCGATAAAGAAAACATTCAGATAGTTAAGAAACCGGGCAAGAGCCTCCTCGAGACCGAGCTAATTAGGGGAACAATAGTGAATAGAAAAGCAGTTCATGATGCCATGCCAAAAAATGTCAGGAACGCTCGGATAGCCGTTCTGGACATGGCGCTCAAAATCGATGAGTTCAAGCATTTGCAGCCAATTAAGCAGGAGATAGTGATTCGGGATGCCTCTATGGTTAAGCAGTTCTTGGACGAGGAAACGAGAGTGGTCAGCGACATGGTTAACAAGGTACTGTCCGTTAATGCAAATGTTGTCTTCTGTAGGAAAAGAATCGGCAAACTTGCTCAACATCTATTGGCTAAGGCGGGGATAATGGCAACTCAGCGCCTCCTTAAGCAAGAGGATATAGAAATAGTGGCAAAGGCCACCGGAGCGACAATGGTTGCTGATCTAGCTGATCTCACAGGAAAAGATCTGGGAAGGGCTGCTCTAGTAGAGGAAAGGAAGATTGGCAAAGAAAAAATGATAGTCATTGAGGCTTGTGAAAAATCGGGAGCCTCTTCCATACTGCTAAGAGCAGGGCTTGAAAGGCAGCTGGATGAAGCGGAGCGCGCACTCAACGACACGATAATAAGCTTAATCTCTCTAATCGATGACTCGAGATATGTTCCAGGTGGGGGAGCTATTGAAGAGGAACTAGCAATGGCGGTTAGAAGAGAAGCTCTAAGACATCCTGGTAAAGAGCAGCTTGCGATGCTGACCTTCGCCGACGCACTAGAAATACTTCCAAAGTCCCTCGCCGAAAACGCTGGACTCGATCCGATCGAAAAACTTACCGAACTTAGGATGCGGCACAAAGAAGGCATGACCAACTACGGGATCAACGTATTTACCGGAAGAGTTGAGGACATGACTCAACTCGGCATTATTGAGCCTATAAAAGTGAAGGAGCAAGCCCTGAAAAGCGGTTACGAGGTAGCAGCCGCCCTACTTCGAATCGATACTATATTTTACAAACGGTCAATACGTCCAAGTAAAGAGAAGGAGCGCCCATGAGAGTCGAAGTCTAAAAAAAGAGTTTAACGCGCACCAATAGTCATAGAAAACATACATACCCATCAAGATTTAATGAAAGCGAAAATTTTTAAAACAATATACTTAAACTAGTTATGGGATAGCCATGAAGTTAAAGGATAAAGTTGCCATAGTTACTGGTGCTTCTAGGGGAATAGGCTTCGCAATTGCCTCTCGATTTGCGGCAGAAGGCGCCAAAGTAGTCATCATAGATATTCTAGAGGAAGGTGCAAAAGAAGCCGTGAAGAAGATCAAGGATCAGGGAGGAGAAGCCTTTGGATTTCAAGGAGACGTCACGTCGAAGGAAAGAATAGAGGAAATAGTTTCTCAAGTCTTAAAGGAACTCGGAACCATAGGTGTACTCGTTAATAACGCGGGGATATACGTTGGCAAGGCTTTCTGGGAGGAACCGCTGGAGTTCTACGAACGCCAATTCAAAGTAAACGTGTTAGGCACAGTCATTCCATCTCAAGCAGTAGTACCACATATGATAAAGAGAAGAAAAGGCAAGATTATTAACATCTCCTCGAAAGCGGCGATCTGTGGAGAACCGGGACATGCCGCATACAGCGCCTCGAAAGGTGCTGTTCTGTCCTTAACCCGAGCTATGGCCATCGAGCTAGCTCCATACAACGTAAACGTGAATGCAATATGCCCGGGCCCAACGGAAACGGCAATATTATTTAGCTCAATGACTAAAGATCAGCTTGAGGAGTTAAAGAAATACATCCCTCTTGGAAGATATGGAAAACCAGAAGACATAGCTGCAGCAGCACTCTACCTCGCCAGCGACGACTCCGCGTGGTGTACAGGTCAAGCAGTCAGCGTTGATGGTGGAATGTCCATTCTGAAGTAGCATAAGAAAATATTTACCTATAATAGACTTAGCCGCGGTTTAAAGAAAAAAATACATAAAAATGGATTTAAAATCTGGGATTATCTACGACTTTGGTGACGCCGTTCTCCTCTATCACTATTTTTGCAAAACCCTTTTCCTTAACAAGCTCATAGTCATGACCTGAGTCTGAGGGATATATGAAAAAGAACACCAGCTTTTCGCTGCCTGTGTTGATTGTTCGATGCCCCCAACCGGGTGGAACATAACCTATGCTGCCGGGCTTCAAATCGAGATACATCACCTCGCCCTCCTTTGTTTGCATAAGCAGCAACCCCCTGCCGAAGAGGCCTAGGTAGATTTCAGCAGCGTCTTTCTTATGGTAATGTCCTCTAGTCATATAGTATTCCTTTCCCACTTTCCCCAAGTAGATTGTTGTAACTCCAAAAGTTAGGTGTCCTTCAGTTTCGGGCGTGGTGTATTCGTAGTACTCGTATATTATCGGATTTTTACCCCCTGAAAGAATCTGAGCAGCCGCCTCAAGATCACCGAAATATTCCTTTAAGTCGCCTAACTTAACTTGTCTCCCCCTTCTAAATGGCTGCATGACATACGTTTTGAGATCAAACGTTACTAGTTCAGGTTTAAAAGTTAAGGTCATAACCTCACTCCTTGCTGATTTGTATTGTCCATGTTTTTGGTGAGACCTCACTTAATAGTTTTATCGTTTTGCCCCAGAGAGTTCTCTGCCACTCTTAGGTTGAATCGTATCATAAAAGTTTAAGGTGATTGGTGACGGCTATAGTTGATGGGCATTACCCGAAGGGTCTTCTATGTAGTGCCTATTTATCTGGCAGGAAGCTTGCCGAGTTCTCCATTAGATTAAAGAACTTGCTTAGAGCCCTAGCTGAGGCTTCAAAAAGCCTAACAAAGAAGCGAGTCAAAATCCTGTCCGGTTTTCACACCTTGTTTTCGATTCAGGTTGTAAGGCTTTTCAAGCAGTTTGCATAAGTGTATAGTTTAGCGGCCTACGTGGTAGCTTCGTAAGCGTCTATTATCCTCGCCTTTCTTTCATTTGTTACCATTGCGCAAATGGTTCAAAAACATATTCTTATAGGTGGCTTAACGTCCCTTATGTCACAATCTTCTTTTACGGTGTTTATTCCAAGCATGACAGCAAATGTTGCTTTCTCCGTTATGGGAAATGGAGCCCAGTGCCATGTTCCTTTTTTCATCACCATCCCCTTGCTTCCATCCAAGAGAAAGGCTACCAACTCGTCTAAGGGAACCTTAGCCTTAGGATCCTCAACGTCTTTTGGGGGGGCTAGCGGAAACACGCTTACCCCCTCCAGAGGAATGAAAACCTCTGTTAGTTTCACATGACGCTCTATCTTGTCTAGGCTAAAATCTCTCTTTTTCACGACAAGAAAGCTTACTTGTGGTTTTTCCACATCTAACTCGGCAAGCGCTCCCCAGTAATCCAGTGATCTGTTTGAAATCGTAGGTTTCGTGCTCGGAGGCTCAATAACTGTTCCAAAAGGTTCAAAGTTTTCTCTCGTCAAAATTTTTATAGTTATCTCTTTCATTTTACCTCACATGTAAAAGAGAAACGCGTAAAGTCTTATTTTAGATTTGTGCTTCCATCATGAGAACGACGGTATAACATTCTCAGCAAAGAAGCGTTTGTCTCATTGTTTATTAAGCTGGTTTCTGGACCATTCTTCCTCTGGTTAAGGGATTAATGGCTTTAGGAAATTTGTTGCTTTCCTACATCCGTCAGTCCTATTCAACCATGGATCTTCATGTTCCACGCTTAAGACATGGTCGTATTTTATCATTACCAATGCTGTTATAAGCCTTTTCCAATCTATTTGGCCCCATCCTACTACTCTAAATCTAAATCCCCTATCGAACTGCCTCCAGTCCCCGGTTGCAGCTGAACCTGAATAGTCTAATTTTCTTTCACAAGCTCTCCATCTTTAGCATGCACAGAGTATATGTGACTACTAAGCCTTTTCACGAAAATCACCGGGTCCAGATTGAACCCGAACTCTTTCCTCATATTAAATGCCTTAAGCAATGCTTCAGCGGTCTCTATGCTGAATGCTTGCTGTTGCGAGCTGATTTCCTTGTAAATCAAGCATAGCCGCCTTCGTCCCCGCGGTACCGATATCGACTCCGATGAAATATTGAGAAGCCATATAATCTTCCCCTTGCCCATATTTTTGTTTGTTGCATGTATTTATTTAGCTTTCTGACTGGGTGGGCTTGTAGCGAAAATTATTCTTCATTTTTATACACAATTTTCATCATTTCCTTTCCGTCGGCGCACTCCCTTACAAGCCCAAAAGACTAAAAAGAATTAAAAGAACGAACCGAGTTATTGTATGGTATGGAGAAAGAGTTCTTCCTCAGAATGGAAAACATTCACAAGTTTTACGGTTCGGTCCACGCTCTTAGAGGAGTGAACTTTGAAGTGGAATCAAATGAGATTGTCGGATTGATTGGTGATAATGGAGCTGGGAAGTCAACTCTAATAGGGATAATTGCTGGCAGCATCCAAAAAAGTAGGGGGAGAATATTCGTGGAGGGTAAGGAAGTGGACATTCCTTCCGTAAAAGCAGCCCGGGATCTCGGAATCGAAACGCTCTACCAGGACCAAGCTGTTGTAGACACCATGAGCGTAGCCAAAAACATTTTTCTGGGTAGGGAACCCCTCAGACCCGGTTTGATCAAATTAATGGACATGGGAAAGATGAGAAAAGAGGCCGAAGGGATTACAAAGTCATTGGGTTTGAACATAGCTTCTCCCGATCAAGAGGTAAGATTTTGCTCTGGTGGGGATAGACAGGGAGTTGCCATTTCAAGGGCCATGTATTTCAAGGCTGAACTCGTTATCTTGGATGAACCTACTGCGGCTCTATCAGTCGTTGGAGTTCCAAAAGTAATGGAATTCGTACGGCAGTTGAAAGATTCAGGTGCATCTTGTATATTAATTTCTCATAATCTCTATCATGTATATCCCGTTGCAGATAGAATGGTCGTGCTCAGCAAAGGCGAAAAAGTAGCAGACATGAGGAAAAAGGAGACCTCAATAGAAGAGCTAGAGCAGATAATGATATCAGGAAAATAGGCAGAGGCTCAGTTAATCCCCGCCGCCTCGGTGAGCGTTTTGCCAAGCGCCATGTGTTGTGATCGAGTAACCTCGTTCCTGATCCACTTTCTCGGCGGCGGTTTGTGAGGAGAGGATTAGGCGTTCATCGTCGAGATGGACCCACCATCGACCCTGTAATTGGCGCCCGTGACGTAGGAAGCTTTCTCTGAAGCGAGAAAAACAACGACATTGGCAATTTCCTCGGGCTCCGCAAGCCGGTTGAGGACAACGTTTGGGCGCTCCTTTCAAACAAATTCTTCACGGATTTCCTCAACGGACCTGCCTTCCTTTTCGGCGCGTCTTTCAAATATTTCCTTTGACAAGAACCGAAGGCTCAGAAAAGTGTACACCTAAAAACGGTAATAGCAAGTAATCTTTTTTATCCAGCAAACCCTCGTAGCGGTGGAGGGACTTCATATGGGAGGTGTGCGCTCTCATCAGTCCCAAAAACCCATCCAAATTAACGTTTAATACCCGTCGCCAGTCTTCATAAGAGGTAGTTTCTAAATTACCTTCCTTGTGAATCCCGGCATTATTAACCAAAATCTCAACTTTCCCCTGTTTTTCTTCCACTTCATTTATTAATCTCTTCACTTCTTCCTCTTTACTGACGTCTGCATAGTAAAACTTTGCTTTCTCACCTAGTTCTTCTGCTGTTTTTTACCGTTATCCTGATCGATTCCTACTATAGTAACTCTTGAACCGGCTTCAACAAATTTTTCAGCTATTGCTTTTCCTATTCCTCTTTCTCCGCCTGTTACTAAAACAAGTTTATCTTTTAGAGAGGGAACAATTTTTAACCTAACTCTATTATTATCTTCCCACTTTTAAATAATTTTGTAATTCACATTGAGGACACTAATGGCATAGTAGTGCGGTCCGGCATGCTATCAAGCCCGAGGGCTATCGCAATGCCTCTGTTTTTCTCTTGGGTATCTCTAGTGACTTGTCTTTGTGAATTCCCCTCAATTGAGCGTAGACGAGGAGCCTTAGCCGGCCGGAGGCATAACCTTTTCTGCCTCGCCCTCGTCTTTCTGGAACCACTATCTTGTTGACTATCAGTCTCGTTAGTTCAACTACTTCCAACATCAAACGCTTTTAAGCGCTAGAAAATGAATTAATTTTGCACATCCTACAGGGACTACAAGCTAATCATCATTTATATTTATCTTCGGGCTAATAAAAATGGTGGGAGATAATGGATAAAAGGAAAATTAGAGAAAGGCTGGATAGATTTCTCGCGGATATTCCTTGGAGATATAAAATCTTAGAGGAAACAAAATCTGTGGAATTTACTAATGTAGAAATAAGGTCCATCCGTGAAAGAGGGTTTCTCAAGGAATTAGAGGAGGAGGGAAGTAAAAGCATTATAAGAGGTAAGGGAAAATTTTCCTACCTGATAAATAGAAAGAACGGCAAATTATTGGCAAGTCTCGCTAATGAGGACGGAAGTGTGGTAGAAGAACTTGGAGAAGTCACCGAAAAGGAAGCTCTCGAAGTAATGAGGGATCAAACAAAGAAGAGAGATTCCTTAGGAGGATTACTAAACCTATTCGGAAGAGAGGAAAAGAAAGAACTTGTTTCAAATACGCTAAAAATTGGATATGGGTTAATAGAAGATATAAAACGAGAAGAGGCGAACAAATCCAAACATAAATCTGTCGTGGTATTGGGTAAAGAGTTCCGGATAGAGCTCAGGGAGGATGGGGGTTGCAAATTATACGCGGGACCCCCCGTAGAATAATTTAGGAAAAATTTTCTCAAATCTTCCGTCCAACTCAGGCGAGAAATTAGGGATCGGCTAAAGTCCCTTGGCGTTCTCCCTCGACCAAAAAATATCTCTCGATTTCACAGAAGGAAGGGTTATAACTTGGTGGGATAGCCCTCGAGGGGGAAGAGGAAAAATCGAAGACATCATTGCCGGCATATTTTTTCATCGGTGCCGTGGAGGTCGGGCTGGCTTTGCTGGGTGTAAATCCTCATCTGAGATAGGGGTTATTAGGCATTTTCATAATCGGGGGAGTAACAGTAAACTCAATCAGATTCAAATTGAGAGACCGTCTGCTGATGCCCTCTTAGACCGACGACAGCTACAGGAAGGCGATACGAAAATGCCAACTTTCCGACTGTCCTAGTCCGAGGATATATTTTCGTCAACAAATCTGAGGAACATCAAAAAAGACCAAAAGAATTAAAAGCACGAAGGTAAACCACAAGTTATTGTGTGTGGCATGGAGAAAAAGCCCTTCCTCAGAATGGAAAACATTCACAAGTTTTACGGTTCGGTCCACGCTCTTAGAGGAGTGAACTTTGAAGTGGAATCAAATGAGATTGTCGGATTGATTGGTGATAATGGAGCTGGAAAGTCAACCCTGGTAAAGATAATTGGTGGTGCCGTCCAAAAAAGCAGGGGAAGAATATTTGTGAAGGGTAAGGAAGTTGAGATTCCTTCCGTAAAATCAGCCCGGGATCTCGGAATCGAAATGGTCTATCAGGACCAAGCTGTTGTAGACACCATGAGCGTAGCCAAAAACATTTTTCTGGGTAGGGAACCCCTCAGACCCGGTTTGATCAAATTATTGGATACGGAGAAGATGAAAAAAGAGGCCGAAAGGATTACAAAGTCATTGGGTTTGAACATAGCTTCTCCCGATCAAGAGGTAAGATTTTGCTCTGGTGGGGAGAGACAGGGAGTTGCCATTTCAAGGGCCATGTATTTCAAGGCTGAACTCGTTATCTTAGATGAACCTACTAGGGCTCTATCAGTCTTTGGGGTTCAAAAAGTAATGGAATTCATACGGCAGTTGAAAGATTCAGGTGCATCTTGTATACTCATTTCTCCTAATCTCTATCATGTATATCCCGTTGCAGATAGAATGGTCGTGCTCAGCAAAGGCGAAAAAGTAGCAGACATGAGGAAAAAGGAGACCTCAATAGAAGAGCTAGAGCAGATAATAATATCATCAGGAAAATAGACAAAAATGTTACTCCCTGACTAATTGGCAACTGGATCGCTGGCATTTTTGGACGGCTTTCTTGCAAAACCCTGATTTTTGGTGTTCGCACACTTTTTGGAGCTCCGCGAACGATATTGACAGGAGGTCGGCCGGCCCGCCGGCCGGAACCAAAAGAGCTGGAGCCGGGTGATATTCGAATTTGGGGCATCCGCGCCTCTCTATTAGCGGTTTTCTCACGATTAAGCCCTCGGAGTGGAGTTTCCCCAACTACTTGAGCACGGTTGCTCTGGATTGTCCCGATCTTTCCACGATCTCTGCTAAGGTTCTCTGCGTCGGCTTTCCGCCCTCACCCAATATTTCGCCAAACTTGCGTTTGAAGTACTCCTGAGACAACCACGTGAAGTCATTTTCAACATTTAAATCTATTTTTGTCTAATCGAACCGCCCTTATTTGAACACCACCGATATGAGTCAATAGAAGATATACAACGAGAAGAAACGGACAAATCCAAACGTAAATCTGTCGTGGTATTGGGTAAAGAGTTTCGGATAGAGCTCAGGGGGGATGGGGGTTGCAGATTATACGTGGGCCTCCCTGTAGAATAATTTAGGAAAAATTTTCTCAAATCTTCCATCCAACTCCCATTCCCCGTTCACGCTCGGTATGTGCTTTCTCCCCTCCGAGTAGATCGGAACCGAGAACACCTCGCCGGCTTTTCCTTTACCCGTTCGTCGAGAGGATGTAATCGCAACCCAAGTCCCCCAGGTTCGTCGAGGACACCACACCCCTGTCGGCGACGAAAGTCACGTCCTCGATTCCGAACCTTCCCTTCAGGTCTTACACATACGGTCGATTCCCAACTGCGCTGGATTTTGTTAGTTCGCTTGGAACCACGCTAGGAACGCTAGGGTCCCCGGTTCTGCAGGATGCGCTCAAGTGCGTGGTGGAAAAATAAAAAGGTAGGGGAGCACGTTGCGAATTATCACTATAGTATTTCGGGTCGATGAGGATATCCCCAGACAGGCCAGTTCCAGTAAATGAAGGGTTCCTTGTAATCCGCTTCAGTGACTACTCGGTCCGGGATAAGAATCCATGGAGTGTAGGCTCCGCCACAGGTAGAGGGTCTTATCGTATATCCAACGACGCCCCACTTTGGATCCTTATACCATTGTAGGGGCGCAAAATTCGTGCCCGGCACAACTGCGTTTATTTGTAACTCCGGAACGTGCTTTTCCACTGAGTAAATCTCTCCCA